>JACCDW011651514.1_pt1 | contig 19740 bp, 12 predicted proteins | sample 7449781 | NCBI WGS metagenome assembly JACCDW01 (sample SAMN15323449, study PRJNA562643) | freshwater metagenome | isolation source: river surface water | place: USA:Blue River Watershed | collected 2017-08-18
AATACTTATGACGAGAGTTTACCTTTGAACAGATATTGATTTAAGACAATTTTATAACTATTATTAAGGGGTCAGCGGTAAAATCCAAGACCCCTTTTTTATTTGACAATACGAAACTTTGAATCTAATTTTTATCAAACCTTTTAATTAACACATTATGGCAACATCTTTAGACGCAGTACTGGCTCAGTACGAAAAAAACACCAAACCAACCGGTAATGGTAACTCAATGGATCGTGAGGATCGATTGAAGAAGTATTTTACAACTATTCTTTTGCAAGGAGAAACCTCAGGACGGAAGCGAATTCGTATTCTACCAACTCCCGACAATTCTTCACCATTTAAAGAAGTTTGGTTCCACGAAGTACAGGTTAACAAACAATGGCTTAAGCTCTATGATCCAGGAAAGAATGACAATGAACCTTCACCTTTGAATGATCTTTATGATGAACTTATGTCTACGGGTAAAGCACAGGACAAAGAACTCGCAAGTCAATATCGGTCACGTAAATTCTATATTGTAAAGGTAATTGACCGTGATGCTGAAGAGGATGGTGTAAAATTCTGGCGTTTCAAACACAACTACAAGAACGAAGGTGTATTGGATAAAATCATTCCGATTTGGCGTGAAAAAGGTGATGTGACCGACCCAATTAAAGGACGAGACCTTATCATCACCCTCACAAAGTCCAAATCCCCAAATGGAAAAGAATACACCACAATTCAATCTATTATGCACGACGACCCTTCTCCTTTATCCGCAGACAAGAAACAACAAGAGGAGTGGATTGCTGATGAATTGACTTGGGATGATGTATACTCAAAGAAGCCATATGAGTATCTTGAAGCAATCTCTCGTGGAGAAACCCCACGTTGGGACAACGCAACGGGTAAATATGTATATGGTGAAGAAGGAACAACTGAGTTCGGTGGTGGAGGAACCACAGATGAAGAAAGTGACCTTGATCCACAACACAACGAACTTCCCTCAGCGGAACTTCCATTCTAAAAATCACGGGGAGGTTTTTCTCCCCTTTTTTAACTTATAAAAATCATGGCAATCAAGAAAAAAGATTTTACTTCGGTAAAAAAGAAGTTTTCGACTTCGGCAAAATACAAACCACAAAAATACTTTGATTTGGGTCAAGAATTTTTGGATGCTACAGGTATGCCAGGACCGGCACTTGGTCACCTCAATATGTTCTTGGGTCACTCCGATACGGGTAAAACAACCGCACTTGTAAAATCAGCGGTCAATGCGCAACAAAAAAATATCCTACCTGTTTTTATTATTACAGAACAGAAATGGAGTTTTGATCACGCCAAAATTATGGGATTTCAGTGTGAAGAAGTTGTTGATGAAGAAACCGGTGAATTGGATTGGGATGGATTCTTCCTTTTTAAAAATGACTTTGATTACATTGAACAAATCACTGATTATATCAATGAGGTATTGGATGCACAAGATAAAGGTGATATTGACTACGATCTTTTGTTCCTTTGGGACTCGGTTGGTTCTGTTCCCTGTAAAATGACGTTCGACGGTAAAGGAGGAAAACAACACAACGCATCGGTTCTTGCTGACAAGATTGGAATGGGTATCAACCAACGAATTTCAGGAAGCCGTAGATCAGACAGTAAATACACCAACACTTTGGTAATCGTCAATCAGCCTTGGGTTGAACTTCCTGATAATCCTTTCGGTCAACCGAAGATTAAGGCGAAAGGGGGTGAGGCGATTTGGTTGAATTCATCCATCGTTTTCTTATTTGGAAATCAGAAAAATGCGGGAACAACCAAGATCAGTGCAACTAAAGACGGACGTAAGGTAAAATTTGCAACACGAACCAAAATCTCTGTAATGAAAAACCACATCAATGGGTTGGGGTATGAAGATGGTAAAATTTTGGTTACACCTCACGGGTTTTTGCATGGTAAAGATGCGTCAGAGGAAAAGACCTCTATTGAAACCTACAAAAAAGAACATGCTGACTATTGGAAAGAAATCTTGGGGTCAGGTGGAGAATACAAATTGGAAGAAGATGTTGAATCTCTAAGTGATTTGTTGTGAGAACTTTATTGGTTGATGGAAATAACCTCCTGAAAATCGGATTTCACGGGGCTAAGAACTTATACTCTCAAGATAAGAAAGTAGGAGGTATTTTCCATTTTCTGAATACACTTAGAAAACAACTTACGGAGTATAACTACGACAAAATTCTTGTATTTTGGGATGGTGAGTATAACTCTTTGGAAAGAAGAAAGATTCTTGCTGAATACAAAGCAAATAGAATCAAATCCGATGATTTTGACACAGAATCCTTTTACGAACAAAAGAACCGCATCCAACTTTATTTGGAAGAATTTTTTGTAAGACAAGTTGAACAATCGGAATGTGAGTCTGATGATCTAATTGCTTTTTATACTCAAAATTCTGACAACGAACAAGTTACAATCTATTCTGGTGATAAAGATCTAACACAACTCATGAAAGAAAATGTGTGGATCTATAATCCGTTCAAGGGACTAATTAAGTATGGTGAGAAGATTCAGATAGTAAAAGATCTGTATGTTCCATCAGAAAATATGGCGGTCTTTAAGATCTTTTGTGGTGATAAGTCGGATAATATAAATGGAGTTTATTTTCTTGGAGAGAGGACTTTGGTTAAATTATTTCCCGACCTATTAACAAAAAGGATGGAAGTGGAAGAAGTATTGGATTTGGCTGAAAAACTTTTTGAAGAAAACAAAAACAACAAAACTTTACAAAACCTTTTGACTGGTAAAACAAAAGATGGTATATTTGAAAAAGAACTTTATGAAGTCAACAGGAAGTTAATTGATCTACGAAACCCACTTTTAACACAAGAAGCAAAAGATGAAATATTAAGTCTAATCAATGAGAGTTTAGACCCCGATGGTAGATCATACAAACAGGCGATGAAACTTATGAGAGAAGATGGTCTGTACAATTTTTTACCGAGAGGGGACAATGCATGGGTTGATTTTATCACCCCTTTTATGAAGTTAACAAGAAAAGAAAAACAAACCTTTAAAAAACAAAAAAAATGAAAGAACAGGAGTTGAAAAAAATGGAATTGTTGATCACCCTCAACGACAACTTTGTGGTACAACGATTCTTTAATGTGCGTGACTATCAAGAAAACGCAGGACGATCTTTGAATCTCTATCACGAGTTGAATAATATCAAGAACATTATTCAAAATGATCTCAAGCGTAAGACCCTTGTGTATATGACCGACAACTATTTTCAGATCACCACCGATGAGTCCATCATGGAAACATCAAACACCGATGGACCAGAGAATTTTAACATTTATATCAAGGACGGAAATCGGACAATTTGTCACCTTCAGTTTGATGCGAAAGTTTACCCCCCAAAAGTTCGTTATACCGTTGATATACGACCACTTTTGAAAGGTGTCTTGCGTAACCTAACTGACATTTTTTCAGACGAAAATTTAACTTACACTTACCTAGATTTAGAACTCGTTTAACTATATTTATAGAAAAATCAGGTAGTTTCATTCATGGCAAATCAGAAAAATTTCGGTTATTTAGGTAATAACTTCCAGCTTCAACTTCTCAATCAAATCATCTTTGATAAGAAGTTTTCGGGGTCTATTATGGAAGTTATTGAACCCACGTACTTTGACAACAAGTATTACTCAATCATTGTCCAAATGGTAAAAGAGTACCATGCAAAGTACGAATCTATTCCGAACATTGCCACACTTGAACAACTAACTATCTCTGAAATTTCTCAAGAACAAGCCCGCAAGGTAATCATTGACACACTTGAAAATGTCAAGAACGCACCACAGGAGGGGCACGAGTTTGTACAAGACAAAGCTTTGAAGTTTTGTAAACAACAAGTTATGAAGAAGGTGCTTGAAAGAGCACAGAAAATCATCGATAAAGGTGATTTCGAGAATTATGATGCGTTGGAAGAAATGGTGAGAGAGGGGTTACAGGTTGGTAATATGGAACAAGACACTGCAGATGTGTTCAGTGATTTGGATGATGTTTTGGCGGAAGACTATAGACACCCAATTCCGATGGGAATTAATGGTCTTGATAATCTTCTGAATGGTGGATTGGCAAAAGGTGAAATTGGGGTTATTCTTGCACCTACGGGTGTGGGTAAGACCACAATACTTACCAAAATTGCAAACAACGCTTTCAACATGGGGTTCAATGTTCTTCAGATTTTCTTTGAAGACAACCAAAAGATTATCCAAAGAAAGCACTTCACCTTGTGGACGGGACTTGCAAACTCTGAACTTCCTGCACACAAAGACGATGTGATGGATAAGGTTAGAGAAATCAGAGAATCACAACCCAATAAGTTGATGCTTAGAAAACTACCATCTGATACTCTTACTATGAGTCATATCAAGAACTACATTCGTAAAATCAAATCTGAAGGTGTGACTATTGACCTTTTGGTTGTTGATTATATTGATTGTATTCTTCCTGACAAAAGTATGGCAGGAGCAGATGATTGGAAGAGTGAAGGATCGGTAATGAGAAAATTTGAAGCGATGTGTACAGAGTTGGATATTGCGGGTTGGACGGCGACTCAAGGTAATAGATCATCAATCTCTTCTGATGTTGTAACGACAGATCAGATGGGAGGATCAATCAAGAAGGCTCAAGTCGGACACGTGATTATTTCAATCGCTAAATCACTTCAACAAAAGGAGATGAACCTCGCTACAATCGCCATCACCAAATCTCGTATTGGTAGGGACGGTATTGTATTTGAGAATTGTAAATTCAACAACGAGTTTTTAGAAATTGACACTGAGCAGAGTGTAACCTTCTTGGGGTTGGAAGAAAAGAAGGAAGAATCAGCAAAACAGCGTCAGAAAGAATTGATGGATAGGAGAAGACAACGAGAACAAACACTTTAACTTATAAAAAAAATGGAAAAAATCTTAACAGAAAATAAGAACAGATTTGTGCTGTTTCCAATTGAACACCACGATATTTGGGATTACTATAAAAAAGCAGAGTCCGTATTCTGGACGGCTGAAGAAATTGACCTTTCTTCCGATCTTATTGATTGGGAGAGACTCAATGACGGAGAAAAACACTTCGTTAAAAATGTGTTGGCATTCTTTGCCGCTTCGGATGGAATTGTAAATGAGAATCTCGCAGAGAACTTTGTAAGTGAAGTTCAATATACTGAAGCGAAATTCTTCTACGGATTTCAGATTATGATGGAGAACATCCACTCTGAAACTTATTCTTTGTTGATTGATACTTACATCAAGGACAAAGAAGAACAAAACTATTTGTTCAATGCAATTGACACCATTCCTGCGGTTCAAAAGAAAGCACAATGGGCGTTGAAGTGGATCGGGTCAGAATCTTTTGTTGAACGATTGATCGCATTTGCGGCGGTTGAGGGGATCTTCTTTTCAGGATCGTTCTGTTCAATCTTTTGGCTCAAGAAAAGAGGGTTGATGCCGGGTCTTTCCTTTAGTAACGAACTTATCTCACGAGATGAAGGGTTACATTGTGACTTTGCGGTTCACCTTTACAACAACCATATTGAAAACAAATTGACAAAAGACCGGATTATGGAAATTATCGGTTCGGCTCTTGAAATTGAAAAAGAATTCATCACCGAATCACTTCCTGTTGATTTGATCGGAATGAACAAAGACTTGATGAAACAATATCTTGAATATGTTGCGGATCGTTTGCTTGTTGATCTTGGGGTTGGAAAAGTTTATAATTCTGAAAATCCTTTTGATTTCATGCAAAATATCGCAATGGAAAATAAAACCAACTTCTTTGAGAAAAGAGTTTCCGACTATTCCAAAGCTGCGGTAGGTGTGAATGAAGGAAAATCATTTTCGACAGACGAAGACTTCTAAAATATTAAAACAATGTATGTAACAAAAAGAAACGGAGAAAGGGAACCTGTAAAATTTGATAAGGTAGTTCTCAGAATTAAAAAGCAAACCTATGATCTGAATACAGATTATGTTGATCCGATTAGTGTATCTAAAAAGGTAATTGCGGGAATTTATGATGGAGTAACAACTGAACAATTGGATAAGTTAGCGGCTGAAACGGCGGCATCAATGATTCCGATTCACCCTGACTATTCATTCTTGGCTTCAAGAATTGCTATTACTTCACTATATAAACACGTACCTAAAGAGTTCACTACGGTTGCTAAAAATCTATACGACTATATCAATCCTAAAACAGGTGAAAGGGCGGGTATGATTTCCGATGAAACCTATAAGGTTATCAAAAAACACGGTAAAGATCTGAACGCTATGATTGTTCACGATCGTGACTTTGAGTTTGATTTCTTTGGTTTCAAGACTTTGGAAAAATCATATCTGTTGAAGGTGGATGGTAATGTTGCTGAAACACCACAACACCTTTATATGAGGGTCGCCGTTGGTATTTGGGGTGATAACTTGGAGATGGTACAAAAGACATACGATATGTTGTCACAGGGTCTCTTTACCCACGCCACCCCCACCCTCTTCAACGCTGGTACAACCCGTCCACAACTTTCTTCTTGTTTCCTTTTGGATATTGACGACGACTCAATACCTGGTATTTACAAGACCCTTTCTGATTGTGCACTTATTTCACAATCTGCGGGTGGTATTGGTATTAACATCCACAAAATCCGTTCAAAGGGTTCATATATTAAGGGAACCAACGGAACATCCAATGGAATTATCCCGATGCTCCGTGTTTTTAACGAAACTGCAAGATATGTTGATCAGGGGGGTGGAAAAAGAAAAGGTTCAATTGCCATCTATTTGGAACCGTGGCACGCTGACATCTTTGAATTCCTTGATTTGAGAAAAAATCACGGTAAAGAAGAACTCAGGGCTCGTGACTTGTTCCTTGCTCTTTGGACACCCGACCTTTTTATGAAGAGGGTTAACGAAGATGGTGATTGGACATTGTTCTCACCCAATGAAGTTCCCGGTCTTATTGATGCATATGATGATGAGAACGATCTTAAGTTCACCCGTCTTTATGAACAATATGAAAGTGAGGGTAAAGGACTCAAAACTGTAAAGGCAAGACTTCTTTGGGAGAAAATTCTTGATTCACAGATTGAAACAGGAACTCCATATATGCTTTATAAGGACGCAGCGAACAAAAAGACCAATCAGAAGAATCTCGGAACGATTAAGTCTTCCAACCTGTGTACCGAAATTCTTGAATATACTGACAAAAACGAAACTGCGGTTTGTAACTTGGCATCTATCGCACTTCCCAAGATGGTGGAAATTCCTACTGGTAAAGTTAGGAGTCGTAATAAGAGATTCAGAACCTTTGACTTTGATAAGTTGTTTGATGTAACTTATCAAGCGACCATCAACCTCAATCAGGTGATTGACATCAACTATTACCCAACACCTGAAACCAAAACATCCAATATGAAACATCGTCCTATTGGATTGGGTGTTCAAGGATTGGCCGACACATTCGCTATGTTGGGTTATGCGTTTGAATCTGATGAGGCGAAGACCCTCAACAAGGAAATCTTTGAAACGATGTATTATGCTGCGTTGTCAGCATCTAATGACTTGGCAATTCAACACGGATCGTATGAATCATTCAAAGGATCACCGGCTTCAAAAGGTATTTTACAATTTGATATGTGGAATATCAATGAAGGTGATGATCTGTCAGGAAGGTGGGATTGGAACAAGTTGAAGACATCGATTATTGAAAAAGGATTGAGGAACTCATTGTTGTTGGCTCCGATGCCAACCGCATCTACCGCACAGATTCTTGGAAACAACGAATGTTTTGAACCCTTTACCTCAAACTTGTACAAGAGAAACACCCTTTCAGGAGAATATGTTGTAATCAACAAATATCTTGTGGAGGACTTGGTTGATCTCGGTCTTTGGAACAACGAAATCCGAGTTAAACTTTTTGCGGAGGAAGGATCTATTCAAAATATCAACGAAATTCCTGACCACATCAAAGAAACTTACAAGACAGTTTGGGAGATGAAAGGTAAAAATCTTCTTGATATGGCAAGAGACAGAGCGATCTTCATTGATCAATCACAATCTCTCAATATGTTTATGAAAGATGTTACTCACTCAAAACTTTCTTCAGCACATTTCTACGGTTGGGGACTTGGACTAAAGACGGGTATGTATTATTTGAGAACCAAAGCTAAAGCTTCAGCACTTAAAGGACTCGGAGTTGATATGAATGAAATAAAAATCAACGAAGATTACTTGGTACAATCGGTTCCTGTAACACAAACTAACATTTCCGATGAAATCACAACCGAGATGATGTCAAAAGTATGTTCAATAGATGATCCCGACTGTTTGACTTGTTCAGCATAACAAATAAAACTCCAACCAAGTGTTGGAGTTTTTTATTTATAAAAATTTACTATACTATATTTATCTGTAATGGCAAACGGAAAAACTTATGGTATAGCATTTCCTTTTAGGGATTCACTCAAAGGTGACTATTTGGCACTGACTGAAACTCCCGAACAGGAAATTAGATCCAATCTCATCCATCTTCTTCTCACAAGGAAGGGATCAAGATATTTTCTTCCAGATTTTGGAACAAGATTATATGAATATATTTTTGAACCTTTGGACGGACCGACATTTGGGGCTATAAGAGCCGAAATTCAGCAAGCGGTGGATACTTACATTCCGAACTTGAGAATTGACAATATTGAAATTATTCCTCTTTGGCAGGATACTGAAACATTTGCTAACGGAGAATATGTAAGTGACCAACCCGAATATAAAATATTTGATATTTATAGAACGGCTGGACAGGGTGTTCAAGAATACACTGCAAAAGTCAAAATTTCTTTCACCATAACTTCAGATGCGTTTGAAACAAAAGATTTCGTAATACTTAATATCTAAAATGGCAAATAGTAGAATACCATATACAAGTAGGGATTTTGAGGCGGTGAGAGCTGACCTCATTAATTATGTTAGACAATATTATCCCGATGTTATTGATAACTTCAATGATGCATCCATTTTCTCAGTATTATTGGATCTCAATGCGGGTATTGCGGATAACTTAAACTATCAAATTGACCGTAGTATACAGGAAACCGTGTTACAATTTGCTCAGCAAAAATCTTCTGTTTTCAATATTGCAAGAACATATGGACTAAAGATTCCAGGTAACAGACCTTCAGTGGCGGTTGCAGATATTTCCATTACCGTTCCTGCTTTTGGTGATAAAGAAGACGAAAGATATTTGGGTGTTTTAAGGAGAGGAAGTCAGGTAATCGGTGGTGGTCAAACTTTTGAATTGATTTATGATTGTGATTTCTCTTCACAATATAATACACAAGGTTTTAATAACCGAACAAAAATACCTAACTTTGATGCGAATAATGTCTTAATTAACTATACGATTACCAAAAGAGAACCCGTTATCAATGGTATTACAAAAGTATTCAAAAAAGTTGTAACACCTGCCGATTCAAGACCATTTTTAAACATATTTTTACCTGAAAGAAATGTGTTGGGGGTTACTTCCGTAATTCAAAAAGATGGTACAAACTATGCAAATGTACCATCAAACGCAGAATTTATTTCATCGTCTGATAAATGGTATGAGGTATACGCATTGGCGGAAGATCGTGTATTTGTGGAGGATTCTACAAAACCAAGTGACAAACCTGGTGTAAAAGTTGGGAAATACATTCAAACAAACAACAGATTTATCACAGAATTTACACCCGAAGGGTTTTTGAAAATGACTTTTGGTGGTGGAACCACTTCTTCTCAAGAATTATTAAGTAGTTTTTCTAACACAGGTGTTTTACCAAATATACAAACTTTAAGTAATAATTTTTCACTTGGTGCAACATTAAAACCAAATACAACATTATTCATTCAATATCGGGTCGGTGGTGGTAAAGGAACAAACTTGGGAACAAATGTGATCACCCAAATCGGTAATGTTGATTTCTCAATCAATGGACCATCAAGTGTTATAAACAATCAAGTAAAAGGATCTTTGAGAGTTACCAACCCTGTTGCTGCGGTTGGTGGGGCAGACAAACCAACTTTGGAAGAGGCGAGAAACTTTGTTGCCTTTAACTTCGCAGCACAAAAAAGAGCGGTTACAATTAATGATTATCAGTCTTTGATTCAAACGATGCCAGGACAATTTGGTGCACCGGCAAAAGTTAATATTACTGAAGAAGACAACAAAATCAAAATTCAAATGTTGTCTTATGATGCTGACGGAAAACTTACTCCGATAGTTTCAAATACCATCAAACAAAATGTTGCGAATTATCTTTCAAACTATAGAATGATAAATGACTACATTTATATTGAAAGTGGACAAGTAATTGACCTCAAGTTCCAAGTTCAGGTTGTATTGGATGCGGTTCAAAATCAGGGAGAGGTAATAACAAATATTGTTAATACCATTTCAACATATATGGATCCTATCAACAGAGTGATGGGTCAAGATGTCTTCATCGCTGAACTCAATAGTTTGATTCAAAATGTTGCAGGTGTCATTACTGTCACATCAATAGATGTGTTTAATATGTTGGGTGGTCAATACTCATCAGATCCTATCAGTCAACCATATTCTGATGAGACCACAAAACAAATTCAATTGATTGATCAAACAATCTTCGCTCAACCAAATCAGATGTGCCAAGTGAGGTTCCCGAGTAAAGATATTTTGGTATCTACAAAAAATTTCTCAGGAGTCAATATCTCCTAATGATTTTTCTTGGTATATGATTATTTTATAAAATACGAAATTTCGTATTTATAAAAAAATGCCCGACTTATGTCAAAAAGTTTTAGAATAAGAACTGAAGTAGGAGTTGATCAACAAATTCAACTTGAACTCAACCAAGATTTTGATTATTTAGAAATACTTTCTTTAAAGTTAAGACAAAGTGATGTCTATGACCGAAATTGTTCAGATTATGGCGTCATTGCTGGTAGAGTAATAGTCAACAAAGGTTATGGGGTCCCAAATGCAAGAGTATCAGTTTTTATACCTCTATCTGATATTGATTCTTTAAATCCCTTAATATCAACACTATACCCATATAGAGATTTATCCACCAAAAATGAAGACGGATTTAGGTATAATCTGTTACCTTATGAACCGAGTTATCCTGGTCATGCGGCAACAGGTTCATTTCCATCGGCGAACGATGTTTTGACAAGATCGGAGGTTATTGAGGTTTACGATAACTACTATAAGTTTACCACTAAAACTAATGAAAGTGGTGACTTTATGATTGTAGGGGTTCCCGTAGGTGAAGTTGCGTTAAATGTGGATTTGGACTTATCGGATATGGGTTGTTTTTCTTTATCACCATCCGATTTGATAAGAATCGGAAGAGCATCTGAAGGTCAGTTTGAGGGGGGTAGATTCAAAAGTTCAACAGATTTAGAAAGTTTACCGCAAATTGTGAACTTTGTAAGAAGTGTAAATGTAAGTCCATTTTGGGGAAATAATGAAATATGCCAGATTGGTATCGCTCGAGCGGATTTTGATTTGAGAGATTTGGGAATTACTATAACACCTCATTCTGTTTTTATAGGATCCACATTCTCCTCATCCAATACTGACTATATCAAAGATCAAGGAAGTGGAAATAAACCTTGTAAGGTCAAGCCAAAACTTGGTGATTTATGTGCTAGTCAAACATCACCAGGACGAATCCTATCCATAAGACAAACGGAAGGAGTGGATGAAAATGGGGATCCCGTTCTCGAACAATTCAATTTAGAAAATGGTGGTAGGGTAATCAATGAAGACGGATCTTGGCTTGTGGAGGTTCCGATGAATTTAAATTTTGTAACCACAAATGAATTTGGGGAACAAGTCCTTTCAAACGATCCAACAGTTGGTATTCCTACTGAAGGAAAATACAGATTCAAAATTGAATACGATACAAATCAAAAATTTAGTGATGTTCTTCAAAGAGCTGACTTTTTGGTTCCGAATATCCGAGAATACGGTTGGGATTCGGGAGGTAGTCAAGATCCTGCCTTTGCGGATGAAAATACAAATCAAAATATATTATTCCAAAAGTCATATTCTTTCAGTTTGAGTTGGGATGATTATCCAAATAAAGATATTGCGATCAACTGTCAGGATTACTTCTATAATATGGTGTATAACAAAGTATACACCGTAAGTAATCTGATTGATCAATACAAGTCGGCAAATGTAAAGGATAAGTTTACGGGTATTAAAAAGATATTAGATAGAACTTGTGAATCTGAAGTTAATAAATTTCCAACAAATGATGGTCACAAGGATTTTGATTTTCTTTTCTTTCTGTTACAAATATTTTTAGGGATTTTGTCTCCAATAATTTGGATTTTAATTTTTATTGGACACATATTATTTACCATCGTTGCGACAGTTTGTTTTGTTATTTGTGCACTCAAAAGAGTTGCTGATTTGATTAACGTTAATATTAATTGTCCTGGATTTTGCACAGGTTGCGGAAGTGAAGAATGCTCATTCGAGTCACCCATTATAATATCCTTACCTATGTTAACCTACCCTGATTGTACAACTTGTGATTGTTCAACAGAGGAAGGTGCGCCACAAGAACAACCACCTGGTGATATAGTCCCAAGTGAAAGCGAGTTAGATTCGGGTAATTCACTTTTAGTAAACACAAACGCAAGTTCATTCTATAATGACAATGCTAGACTTGTTGAACCATACAATCAATTTATAAGTAATCAAGGGTGTTTTGATGCTGCTGCCAATTATACTACAAATTCTTTTGGGTATGGATTACATCAAAATTCACCACCACTTTCACAGGATCAATTTAACAGTGCTATGAAAGTGTTGATTGCTGGAGTACCTGTTGGTGATACTAACGCTAGAGGTGGTAGACCATTTCGTTTGACAAATATTATTCAAGACGCTACAATCCTTTATTCACCAGCGTTAGCACCTAATCAAATAAACGAAGAACCAATAACAATAGAGGCGAATACGGTTATATGGAGTGACACAATTACTTTGTCTCAAAAGTTAAATTACTTCTCAAATAGAGAATTATATTTTGATGAAAATTGGAATGGTGTAAATAGAATTAAGATTGAGGTTAACAAGGAACAATACCCAAACAGTCAACCATATTATGATTATGTTGTCCCAATCCTAATTGAACCTACCGCTGATGTTACTCAAGGGTCTCTATTAACTTTCCAAAATCCAACACTATCAAACGATCCCAACCTCAGTGGTAATACATTTGTGACAAATTATGGAAATGGTATTGCTAAAGTTATTAATTATGCTGATTATGACAATATAAATAATCAATCATCCACTGCAAATATATTCATTAATATTCCCGAACAAACTTATTCTTTTCAATATCCGACGGATGCGGAATATTTTCAAGTTGTAAAAAAATATAAAGTTTCAGAATTAATTGACCTTCTTGATTCTGGTGGGAATACATTGGATGGTAATTTTATTTCTGAATATCTTTTACATACTCAAGAATTTATTATCAGATCATACAAAAGTTTCTCACCGGCAGACGGACAAGGGGGTGGGAGATATGACGAGATCATTGAAGACCTTAACAATGAATATCTTCCGCAATGTGATTGTGGTGAATTTTTCACTCTAAAGCCAATAGAATTAAATACAGATTGGTTGAATTTAGAAGTTGCCTTCTTGGTAAGAGGTGTTGACCCACACTCACCAACACAAACAATTTCATACGATTTGTCACGAATTATGGGTGTTGATGGTTGGGGATTCGAGGTTGTTTCGGGGCAATATAAATTGAACATTCCGATTCAAAAAACACCGGCGAATGTTATGACATTCAATGGAATAACCAAACGATTCACCACAGCAGTTGATCATAAATCATTAAATAACACTAACTCGCCGGCAAACGGAATTTTCTTTGATTCCTTCTTAAGAGGTTATAATTTGGGTGGCGGACAAGGTAAAGGAGGTGGATTACCTTCACAACCTTATACCTCGTTTACAACAAACTTACCACAATTTTATTTGGATGGTGGGGAAAATGTTACACACGAAGTTCTTTGGGCGACAGGTGGAAATCCATATAACTTGAATACCTCTGACACCATTTATAGTGGTACTGTTTATCAAACTGGATGGAGGGGATTGGGGGGTAATTGGTTGAGTAGTTATCCTCAGGGATCTGCGAGTTTACAAACCAATCCCACCCAATATGATCTTTATTTCACTTATTCATTCAATGCTGAATCTAATCAGAGTTCTACACCGGATGCTAATGGATATGCTGTTAATATAGAAGGACATGGATACAATTCTGATTTAGCGACAGCAACACCAAATTATTATATACCGGACGAATTCACAATAAATACTGATCTTTGTAACATTGATGGTGGTAGTTTTGTGAGGTCAAATTCAAGAGTAAAGATACAACTACCGGGAAGAGGTAGGACCATGTCTTACACTTACAAACTATATGGAATACCCCAAATAGAATGTAACAATCCAAATGGATTAGTATTCAGAAGTGATAGATTACCAGGTTCTACAACGGAACAAGGTGCTTTTAGTACAATAGATAACACTGGAGGTATACAAACCATAATTATTAATAATAATGGTACACCTTCTACCATTACAACATATGATAATAGATTCGCATTACATCAAAATAGTAACTTCTATATTGCGAATTATGGAAGTGTTTCTGAGGGAACTCTGACTACGGAAGCTTCCACACTACAGGGAGTTTATGAGGTTGCTGGTACAACAGGAATTGCAGGTGATTCAGGAGCGTATGAAGATTTCAATGAGGAAATGTCGGAGGCTAACGATCCGGCTTGGTCAGGTATGACTAATTTAATTCGTTCTTTCCAATGTGAGGGAATGAGGGAATTAGATTGTTATTATATTGATGATAATGGAGATATTCAAATAAGTAATGTTGAGGGAACACCGAATGGATGTAATCCCGACGAAGTTCAGAATGGTTGTTATCGATTATTTAATCGGCTTTTAAGAATAGCTGAAGATATTCAAGATTATAACGAATGGAGACAAAGATTTACAATATCATTTGCACTTTGTCGTGATGTGTTTTCTTTGGATTTTATTAATAATTGGGTAAACGGAACCTTGTTTATGCCCACCTTTCAAATGAATACTTTCTATGATATAGAGGGTCAACCTTATTATTCATATTGTAAAGATCTTATAGCGTTCAATGATCAAACAAATAGTTTTTATTATAGATCGTCGCCTTGGGCTGTTCAAGAGAATCAATATGGTGGGTCTTTTGTTGGGAAACCTGGTCCTGAAAAAGGAAATGGTCTTTATCAAGGTGCGAATATCAAACAACTCGGAAGACCAACGACTATCATGGACTTGGGTCCAAAGGATGAGTTTATGAAATTCGTGTGTTTTTCAGATGATTTCGAAGGATATAATGTAAACAACCTCAAGACAACAACTTTCCAACCTATGGAAGACCTTTTGAACTTCTTTGTTATCTCAAGGATGATCAACTTTAATGGTTGGAGGGCTCTTTCAAACAATCAGGGTTTAATTAATCAGTTCTTTACAAGACCTGATAAGAGGATGGATGGTGACTTTACACAACTTGCATCTTTCCAATCTGAACTTGGAGTTAAACCCTTCTTGGGAACCAATTATAACTACAATCAAATTGAATTTGGTGTTGCGGACACACCTGAATCCAATAATTATCAAAATTATGTTTTGTCGGTTATGTTTACTGGTGACACTTCAGTTAGAAAAGTTGTCACACCTGGTTCTTTACCATATATTAATTTCGGATATCCACACACTCAACACGTTCCGTTCTATAGATGGGAAAGGAAGTATGGATCTCCATATAATTCTACAACATGGTTTGGTTCGGAAGGAAACAATTGGGTAACTCAGACACCATTCTTATCAAACGGTTATCAGAATTTGGACTTTACAAACGCAACATCAGATTATTTCAACCAAGAGTTAGGTGAAGGATTGTTTGCAATTTATGATCAAAACGGAAATCCAAGATTTGATGTTGGCGCATTACAACTGATCTCAGAACCCGATAATAGAAACCTAATCGGAGCTCCATTCCATTTTTATTTTGGAACAAGGGTCGGAAATTCGGCTTTGGATTTATTTATTAGAAAATACGGGAATTGAATACCTACGATAACATATCCATTGTACCACCTGACTTTCAATTTGTTGGAGGTGTTAATGATGGGTTTACCTATCCTTTAACCCTAAATCAATCTTCTCGGAATTATGTTCAAGGTGAACAAAACCGAGTTTTAAGTTTACAAGATCAATACAATACAGAAAGAAATACAAACTTGAAATTTAGATTATCATCTAAGTTCCAATTTGTAATGAACAACACAATAAGTGGAACTACAAATTTTAATGATTTTAAAAATAATTTGTATTATGTAAACCCCGAAAGTTCAGTTGAAGGAACGCAGCCTTGGGGTGGATATCCACAATATTATGAATTTGATTTCTTCAGAAATGATACAACAAATTCACACATAGACTTCAAACCTGTTTCGGCATATTCCTATAATTGGTCTTTTGCTGTTACTTATCCTCACAAAAATGTTGATACTAAAATGTCATATATCGCCGCTGATGGATTTGTTTTAAATTTTTCAGCTAGTACAGGTATTCCTTATATGGTAAAAAAAATTAAGTTGCAAGGTAAACCTTTAATTCTTTTCGAATGTCCTGTACCTCACAATTTAACAAATCAAAATTACGTTTTACTTCCTGTCACATTCAATGGAAAAAATGTATATCCTGTATATTCGCTTGGTGACGGAAATTTTGAAAGTGAGATATATAAATTTGCAATCTATGACATCGGATACGGAACAACATTCAACGAAGGAGATCTTGGAACATTCAAAAAAGTTATTGACCCACAGAATATAGAAGAGACAACTTCAATTTATTATTGTCGTGAACATAAAGTATTAATTACAAATGATGATATAAATGTAGTTAAGTCAGGTTTTGAACTTAACGGATTTAATCCCGATAAAAAACTTGAATATTCCGCCCTTACACCAAATAACGTTAGGAGAATATCCATCAAAAACGCAACACAATCATACTCGGTTATTTCAAATAAGGACGTTGTAATAACAGGTCTTACTGATAATAATGGACTCCCCGTTACTAAATTGTTCAACACTATTATTAACAAAGGATATGCTGGATATTTCAACAAACCGAAAATACCAAATCAAAACAGGGGTGGTTTAAAAACGGGATGGGGTTTTAATATTACAAGTGGTGGAACAAATACATGGTGGACTGACACAAACTTAGATGCTGTTTTACCTTTGAGGGTTGGGTCCTACCAACAATCGAATGGATCAGTGGGTGGTAAAGCAGGAAAACAAGGGGTGGGAGGTAGTGTTGGAAATGGTGCGAATTTTACTTTTTATTATAATTTACCATTGTCACTAAATGATACTTTAATTGGCGATTTTTGTGAGTTCAATAAATTAACTCAAACTGAATTTGTCATTTCTGAAAATTATCATAAGATAAATTTTAATCAAACTGTATTCCCAACCAGTTCTACACCTGAAAATTCGGAAGGATATTATTATAAACCCCACTTTGAAATCCCGATAAGAAGTTTTTCAACGTATGTTGAAAATTTCAATGGTCAAACAGGTATTGATAACTTACCATACTGGGCATATTACTCCAAAAACTATAATAAATGGATTTGGAAGGATCTATATGATCCGGGATTTATTGATCAGGATGGAAATGGGGTAGATTATCCATTCTCAAACAACGCAAATTATGTATTCAGAAATTTCGTATTTAAATTGATTCCTGAAGGAAGAACAAATAAAAGTTTTACCCAAGTTATTTATCAACCTCTGTCAGATGACTGTCAATAAATTTGAAATAACACGAGATAACATCTCCAAAAAACTTACAATTCCTTTAGAGGTTAAGTTTGATCCGTATGGTCGTCAGCAGATGGTGGATGTTTATACTGATGAAATTATTCAAGAGATTATCAACCCAACCAAAGATTATGAAATTGCTCGTTTTTCTCACGAACAATATGGGTTATCTCTGACGAGCACTAACTATCAGTTTTACTTTTTTGATAACGCAGTTCCAATACAAAATGTTGGAAGTAACGCAACATATTGGAAAAATACATATACGACTGATTTTACCAACGACGAGTTGTATTATTATGCAAATTCTTTCACAAATTCATTCTTTAAATTAGATCTTTATGATTCAAAAAACAAAGAAACTCAAAAAGTTTATTTGACAATTATATTACCCGTCCAACAAGGGAAGTTTGAACCGGTTACTTTACAAAACGGTGACGAAGTGGAGGTCAGAATACCAAATTATCAGTTGGATTTTATTGGTGATAAGGAAGGATATTTCATTTATTGGTTGAAGGATGTGGAAGTGTTGGGTTTAACAGAATTTTATATGAGTGCAAAATTCTTCAATGGTAAGACGGGTGAATTTGTTAGATTTTTGAACAAATCCCAATCATCTATTTCAGGAAACAACTCAAACTTCAATCCTGAGGATAACTTTTTCTATAAGGTTAACCTCAATTATGACAAATATACATATACCCTATCTTCATTCAACAATGATTTTAGAGCAGGAACTACCATGAGTCCAATTAAATTCTATGAATATGTTAATTCATAATGTTTAGAAAAATCAAAATATCACCCGAAGTTATCAAACAAAAAGTTTTTGATGTTACCTATGATGGTGAACAGATAGGTTATTATTCGGGTATGACCGAAGTTCTTTCGGGAGGAACAAACGGAGCTTCTTATTATACAGGAATGACCGTCCCGATTTACTTAACAAAGAATGTAAAAGACTTGGGTTTTTATTCTGAATTTGATGGATTTATCCAGCAAAAAGATGTATTAAACAACTTTGTGATGTATTTTTCAGGCAATCCTTATGTTCTATTTGTAAAAAATACTTCAGATGTTGAATTTAAAAGTTTTTTAAAGGATGCTCCATATATTATTGATTGGGGGGATGGAAGTACAACCGAAACATTTGTGTTTAATGAAACAACAAATTCATTTGATGTTTTAAGTCATACATATCCAAACACAAATCTTAAGTATGTTGTTAAAATAACACAACAAAATCAGTGGGGAACATCTATAGTTGAAAAAACAATACAGATACCCTATTACCCCTCCCCTGTTCCGAATCCTACAGGGACGATATACTTTGTTCCAAATTCAGGAAGTTGGTCGGGTATTCCGATAAATGCGCAATATATCTTCACTGAAGATTCAAACTTTAATGCATCTTCAGAATTCTCATCAAATTTTGTAGCAACACCATTTGTGATCTCAGGTGAAACAAAATCAAGAATCAATGAACTCCGTAGGTACGGAAGTAACAAATATCCGGTGGGACAACCTTTAGTCAAAAACTCAGGTGTTTTTGGTCAGATTAACTCTATAAATCCACTTTATACTTCTTATACTATTGAAGGTGTGGATTACTACGATTACCCCAACGGACATACGATATTCTTTATAAATTCAAGTGGATTAGACTCAAATAATTTACAAACAACACTTGTAACTAAAGATGAAAGATTAATTGGGTTTGTAAGTCAACCGGAAATACAATCAAATG
>JACCDW011109223.1_pt1 | contig 19739 bp, 26 predicted proteins | sample 7449781 | NCBI WGS metagenome assembly JACCDW01 (sample SAMN15323449, study PRJNA562643) | freshwater metagenome | isolation source: river surface water | place: USA:Blue River Watershed | collected 2017-08-18
CACATTCCTGTACACGAAGCAAGTTTAGGTCGTTTTGGTGTTAACATCCACGGGCACTTACATACAAATCGTGTAATGAAGGCTCGTGGGGCACACGCTGATACCGGAGAAGTTATCTACAGCAACTACATTGATCCTCGTTATCATTGTGTTTGCGTAGAACAAACTCCTGACTTTGCACCAATCTTATTCGAAGACGTTATCAAGCGTATCGAAGCAGAAGGTGGTAGTGTGGGGTTTAGGAACGGCAACGGACCTACTATGTAAAAATAGGACCTTCGGGTCCTATTTTTTTGGCTGTACTATCAGGCAGCTTAAATAGCATATATGGAACCGCTAATACATCTTGAATATCCTCTAAACAAAGAAATGTTGTTAGAAGAGGCACGACTAGCAAAACAAGATGCCAAAGCTCATTCCGATTCTCGTTACCCAGAAATAAATTTCGATCATTGGTTAATTAGCCATCGAACATCTGAGTACATTCAACAGATTATTCAAGACTTTGGTGTTAAAGGCAAACCTAGATTTTATTGGCTAGAACCGTTTGCTGTTATTCCGCCGCACATTGATAACGGTACTACTTGTTCTCTTAACTTTTTACTCAGTGATAATTCTGCTGCTATCACAATCGAAGATAAAGAGTATTTCTACGAAAGTATTTTGTTAGATACTACTAGAATGCACAGCGTGGTCAACAACGAAACAGAAAGACTGCTGTTTAAGATTTCTGTGTTTGATGAAAGTTACGAAGACGTTGCCAAAAGGATCAAGTACAAGAAATGATCATAGATGCAGAAAAAATCGTCAGCGATACACTAAAGGTATTTCAGTCGTCCGAAGTTCAAAAGAAAAAGTTTGCTGAAATAACAGACTATGTATCTGCGGAAGATTACAAAAGAATACATCCGCAGCCACTGACTCCGTTAGATTTAGACATAGACTGCGATCAATTTATTAAAGAGATAGAACAGTATTCGTCACACTTTTATCAATGGGGTACACAGCATCAACATCTTCCTAGATACGGGTTGGCTTTGGTTAATCAGGACGGTGTACTCAAGGCCAACGATCCAATCAACGGTTCTTTATATGAGTGGAACAGCACTCATCCAGATCAACCATTGCTCGAAAGTGATTGTGTTGCGACCACGGAAGTTATTGGAGTGCCTAGTCTAGGTCCGTTGTCCGTGTTTAACGGACATTGGTGTAGGTCAAACATTTTTAAATGGCATAGTGGCGCAGAGTTTTATCCGCACATAGACGCTGTTGTTCCTAGCCCGTGGATACGGCTATGGGGTACTACTAATCCCCAAGGACTAGATGTTAGATTCTACGACAGCGATTCTCAACAGATGAAAATTGCTGAAGGTATTGAACCTGGAAAAATTTATGTTATTGATACTAGTATTGTCCACGATGCTGCTAGTAAAGACGACAATACCTATCAATTCTTTTTAAGCGTGTTGCCCAGCGCATATCAAACAATTTTAAGATTACTAAAATGACTAGAACCCAAGACTTATTTGCTCACACAATCTACGAAACTGAGTTTCCTAATTTTGAAAATATTCAGGAAGCGTTGATCGACCACCTTAATCAAAATTTTAACAGTGAGTTTATCAACGATTATCACGGACACGATCATCCTATCAGAGCCGGAGCTCTAACAAAGATCTACGATCATTATCAGTACCAACAAGAAAATAAAACCATAGAAGACGAAAATTTAAAATCTATATTTGACTTTATTACTTTTCACGGTAAAGAATATTGGAAGATTTTAAATCTCAACAAAAATTTAAATCCCTATGTACTGCAACTATGGGCCACTGCTGTTAAGAAGGGCGGGTTTGTTGCCAGTCATAATCACAACCCGGTGCCAGTGTCTGGTGTGTTTTATCTAAGAGCAAGACCAGAACTAGGGAATTTGTTTTTAGAAAATCCGTTGGATCTTGTGTTAGGAAAATCTTCTTATCATTCCGACTCGAATACTCCAACAAGATTCAATCACGAAGTAGAAGCTGTGTCAGGAAAGCTGGTATTGTTTCCCGGATGGATGAAACACTTTACTAGACCAAACCCCACTGACGAAGTAAGGATGTCTATGGCCGTTAACTTTGGCTGTCACGGCCAAGTGTATTTTACAGAATTTGCTTAATTAAGCAGATTGAAATATACTGTTTAGAATGTCTGAACTAATTCTAAAGTTGCCGGTGTGATCAATTACCTTAACAGTGTAAGGTGACCCTGCATATTTCCATACATTAAACTGAGACTGGATGAATGAGCGAGGGCAATCAAAAGAATGTGCCAAGACATTGTCTTTGTAAATTTCAAAGGTAACGTAATATTGATTTAGATTGCTTGCCATTTTTCTCTCGCATATGAAAATATTTCTTCTATTCTCGAATCATCTAACACACCGCAGATTTTTCCGAAGAATACAGCTGATTGTAATTTAGTTAAAGAATCTTCAATAACAGTTTGTCTAGTGTTGTTCCAACCTGCCTGATCAAAGTCTGACCAAAAATAACCGTTGTCGTCTTTGTAGCGATTAAAAATATAACATAGATCTAAGGGCATACCACAGTTATTCTTTTCTGAAATTAATCTAGCTTCGTGTGTGATATCAAAGGCTTGATCAACAAATGTCTTAAAATATTCTGTAACCTGGTCTTTAAACTCTGCGGTAATTCCTGTGTTAGGAGTAGTTCCGTTAGTTAGTTCAGGCCATTGAAAAACATCGTCATTGAAGTTTTGTCCGTAGTTGTTGCCAGGACTTTGCAATTCTGCATATTCCCAAGACGCACCTTTGGTATCTATAACTTCTTTGTACAAAGGAATGTCGATTCTAAACTTTCCAGTTTCAACTCCTTTGTTATATAACTCAGTATAACAGTCCCAATCTTGTACGTTCCAGACTTTTCTCATTCTGAAAATTAATCCGTTTGTTATGTTACAATATGCAACTAGATTGTCGCTGATATAATAATGTCCGCTCTCATCTCGTTCTGTAGTGAAAGTCGGTAACTTAGTGTTAACGGGTAGATTGCCAAAAAACTGAGACCTAAAAGAAGGACTTTCCCACAGGTCTATACGTTTTTTTAGTTCTACCTGAACTAAATTTCTTTGAAATGAATTGATCATTCTAATGCCCTCAAATAGCTTGATGTATTTATCAGTAAGAAAAATCCGCAGGTTTAATATTGTCTGTAAATAATGCTATGAATAATCACTGGTCAAATTGGAATCGTTACACATTAACCGTTAACTCTGCCCGGGGACCGTTAGAGTTAAAATGGAGTGATGTTGAATCGTTGGCTAAATTTTCAGCCTTGCAAACAGGAGCATTTGGTGGTGCTGGCAAAGAGCTTACCAAGCAGTTGTTTTTTGAGAATTTTCCAAAATGGGTTCAGAGTCAGTGGCAGCATCACGAGTACATTGTTGGTAGCAACATCGGAGAATCTGCTACAGTAGTTGACCTAGGGTCGGGCCTAGGAATCATAGATCTATTGCAGAGTCAGTACACACCTGGATCTAAATTTTATCTTGTTGATCGACAAGAAAATAACTTTCAACAGGGCATATATTATTCAGATGAGTATCCGTTTTACAACAACTGGGTGTCAACTATTGACTGCATTTCATCTACAGGCATTAACCCGAAGAAGTTTGTTATGCAAGATCCCGATAAAGAGCTTCCAGAAGCTGATGTTATTCTGTCTTATTTTTCTTGGTGCTTTCATTACCCCAAGGAAGTATACTGGGATAGGGTATTACAGAGTCTTAAGCCAGGCGGAAGGTTAGTACTAGATGTTAGGCTGTTAGATCATAAAGATGTGATTGGGGGAATATCTGAAGAGTTAAAATCTACGCCACACAAAGATCCTATACCTAATAAAATTCCAGATTGGATTGACAACTACCCAAGTCCCGATCCTGATATTATGGGATATCGATGTGTGTGGGTTCGTCAGTAATCAGTTGATGATCAAAAGTGTGGCTTGCTCGCTGGCACCATTCTTCTATTAAAACTTTACGCTGATCTAACAGGTCTTGATTTTCTTTAGCAAAGTTTAAAAAGTTCTCTACAGTGTCAAAGTTCATTGCAATCTTAACTGAAGTTTCTTGCTCTAATAAAATCTCTTTGCCTAGAAATCCCGGGTGCAATACAAACCGATCGTGTAAGCCAGTTATTACAGGATGTTGAGCATACTCTTCATAGAAAAACTTATAAGAACTATCAGGTCGATTAAAGGTTACAACTACTTTCATTATCTAGTCCACTGTGCTGACCAATACTGACCGCGGCATCCTATATTAAATGCTAGAATCAATCTAGTTCTATCTGATGTATTAGGCTTGACACTGTGCTTTAGATACCCTGGGAACATAACAAAGTCTCCAGTGTTAACTGTAAGCTCGTGACGCATAGGATATTCTACCTTTGGGCCAATAGGCTGAGTCATTAACACAGTGTCTAAGGGATTTTCTAATACAATGTTTCCCTGCTCTGGACTTGCATCAACATACAACACTGCCGTAAAAGGCATATTGCCGTGAAGATGATTTTCTATCCAGCCACCCTTGGGTGTAGAATTTGCCCACATCTGATAGACAAATGGCTCTAGTTCTTCGTGATAGTTACAAATCTTCCAATACTTAGCAGCCTCTTCGTTAACAAAATTTACTATTGCAGCGGTCTCTTTAGGAAACTGTTTGTGTAGTTCTGAACCAGTGTTGTAGGAACACACTGTACCGTCCTTCATAAATTCGTTGTTATTTTCTTTGGCTGTGCTGAGTACTTCTACAATTTTAGGAAACAGAGTATCTTTAAGATCCTCTGCTCTAGTGTAAACACTTCTATAAATCTTTGTAGGAAAGATATCTAATATCATACACTGATATATTTTGAATGTTCCGGACCAATTGGTGCGCCAACATAATGCACACTTTGACTAGACATTTTAATTCCTTCAGGCCAGTACTGTGTGATAGCAATTAATCCACCCTTGGGACCAGTGCCAACTACGTGCGAACACTCTCCTTCAAAGTGGTGTGACTGCCCAAAGGCAATATTAGTTCCATCGGGATTAGCAACGTTGGTATAGGCCATAGCATCTTCTAACTTCTCACCGTCTTTGTAACCGTAGACTGTGCCGTTAAGGAAAATAATATCGTGTTCAATTCCAGGGTGGCTGTGATGCGGAGTAGACCAGTTAGGACCTAGCATATACAACTCTACCTGATATCTGCCTTCTCTATAGACAATTGCACTGTAGCTATGATCAGTGACATATATAGGATCTTCTGTAGGTGGGCGCATAGGATAGCCTGCGTCCTTATACCACTGAGTAAATTCTTTTAAACTATTCCACATATTATCGCTCCAATGTTCTAATAATTTCGCCGTGTCCAGGATCTACAGGTTCCCCTTCCCAGTTAATAGTCACGCTGTTAGGTGTCACTCCTTCTGGCCACTTTTCTAAACTTAGGAAGGCACCGCCTTTGTTGCCTACAATCAATGCGTGTGTTTCTTGGTCAGTTATTTTTTGTCCGCAGACTCCAAACAATTTGTTAGTACCGTCATCTGCAGGAGTTTGATAGTTTGAAGATAAGTCCTGGAATACACCATTTTGTCTAGTATGGATGTCACCACCCCATACCATAATTATATTTTCTACTCCAGGATGGCTATGATCAGGACTGCTGGTATTTGGTCTTACAAGGTATAGCTCGGCTTGATACTGTCCTTCTCTGTATAGGACATAACTGTAGCTGATATCAGTGACATAGACTGGATCTTCAAACGGAGGCCTAATTGGGTAATTATTATCCTTGTACCACTGTGCAAACTCTTCTAAACTTTTCCAATTATTCATAGTTAATTTCCGACCAGTCTTGTCCTGGAACATCTAACATAATTTCTTGTACATAAACTACATTCTTTAGTTCAATCAACTCAACAATCAGTTTAGCCACGTCTACGGTTTCTAACTTCTTTGCTTTAAATCGCTCACTCATATCAGTGTCAACTAAGCCTAGATAGACGTTTAAAATCTGCGGGCTGGCCTGCAACCTACGTTGGTTGATAAACTCAGTCTGTGCTTTCTTTGCCTGGATATATTCTTCCATATCCGGTAACACGTGATCGGCAAAAATCGACTTAGAGTTTATATTAACAATCATCTTGTTTGTACCCTGCCAACGATCAGCAGCAATCTTGAGTAGTTCAAGTTGCCCTACGGGATCGTAGGCATTGTTAACTAACACATCGATGTTATCTAATAATTCAGCAATGTAATCTCGGTCTTCTTGATTGCTGATATCAATTCCGTCAGACCTGCTGCCCGGATAGACCATATGACCGTTGAGGTGTAGCTGCACAGCAATGGCTGCGCCTACACCTTTTGAGCTTCCTGTAACTAGTATTTTCATAATCACAAATATTTATTGATCTAAATACTGCCTATAAATATTTCAATGCTGCCCACACTCACTTTACACCCAACTGGGTTCCAATATAAATTTGAAGAACACTTTCCAAAATTACAAGATCCAACCAAAAAGGTTGGGGTATTTCTCAGCGGAGGAATGGAAAGTTGCTTGATCAGCATCATAGTTCAAAGCCTTTATCCTAAAGACAGCATAATTTATTTTTATTCAGATAACATTTTCAGCGGAAACAACGAAAAGTTTAATCAACATATCAAGACAAATATTACCAGAGCAGAAAAGTTGCTGGGTATTACTGCAACCTATGTAGACTTTGACTATGAAAGTCACGTTAACAATAGAAAAGAAACCACAGAAAAAAACATAGAAAGAATTCGCACAGAATATAATGCAGAGTTTGTGTTGTGGGGATTCACTAAACTGTTCTTTGAAGTCGAACCTTTTAAACAAGACAATATGACCATTGAACGAATCAATGAAATTGCCTTTGGCAATCCAGAACAGTTTAAATCGACTATCGAAGAATTTCATTTAGAAACCGGAGAGTATACTGACTGTCTATTAGACATCGATATTCCTGCAGATGTCTATCCAGTGTTGAGAGATAGCTCCGGCTTTATTAAAAGCCCTTTCAAAGATCTAAACAAATGCGAAGTAGTTGACATTTATCAACAGCTAGGAGTATTGGATAAAGTCTATCATACCAGCAGTTGTATATTAGAAAGTTTAACCGACACTGGCAAACACTGCGGTTATTGTTTTAACTGCCAACAAAGATATGATGCATTTAAAATCCACGGTAAGTTGCAAGACTTAACTGAATACGGATCTGACGAAATAGTTAAAAGAAGAACAAGGCTTGAGGAAATAAGAAATGCTGTTCATACATAATACCGTAAGCCTTTGTGATCACTGTTACCGACACGTGCCTGCGGTTGTCTACGAGGACGACAATAAAATCCTAATGAAAAAACACTGCAAAGATCACGGCATCATTGACAGCGTTGTCGAAGTTGATCCTGAATTTTATTACGGACTAGAACATCATAGAGACATCGACACATTCGACCAAGTGCTGTTCGAAGCATCGGATCGTTGCCAACTAAATTGTCCGCATTGCTACCACTTGCCTGACAATAAAATTACCGACAGGCCAATAGAAGAAATTATAGAACAGCTAAAGCAGTTCCCCAAAGACAGCACTCCTATGTTGGCAGGTGCTGAAGCTACACTAAGACCTGACTTTGTAGAACTGTGTTCAGAAATCAGTAAGTTAGAATTTAAAAGTTTTTCATTGTTAAGCAATGGACTACGATTCGACAGCGAAGAATTTACCAAAGACTGCTATGATGCAGGCCTTAGGGTTATGTGTCTAGGATTAAATCATTGGACCTACCAAGGCGAAAAGGTACACAGCAAACAACTACGTGGGTTAGACAATATGATTAGCCAAGGCTATAATATTGGCTATGTAGGTTACACAATTGAAGACTACGATCATCTTGACGATATTCTCAAAGAAATAAAATCTATTAATTGTTCTCAGATAAATCACTACAGAATACGCTGCGGTAGCTTTATTGGACGCAGCAGTGATCAACAGCGTGGGTATCTAAGCGTGTTAGTTCAAAAGATTAAGGCGTTGATTGGAGATGAAGTCACTGCCTATTCGTCAGACGACAATCCCTATCACGTTATGTTGCAATGGGGCGACATACTACTGCGAGTAATTCAATGGCCGGATGTTACTAACATTGATTTAGAAGAGTTGGCCACAGGACCTTGGTGCCAATTCTATGATGGCCCTATTACTAATTTTGTACATCAGGTTATTACCAGAGACGCATTTAAAAATATGAGTCTACCGCAGTTAGATGTTATCCCAGAACGCTATCAGTATAGGTCAATGACTAACGATCATTTTGATTATTGGAAAACTAACTGGCAAGGCCCGGTTGAATTTACAGAGTTTGATTGGACTGTTAGTGATCGTATGAAGCCTAAAAACAAAAACGTTATTTCAATTGTAAAGATATGATAGAAATACCAACACATACACCCTTAGGACATAAAGTCGATACTGTTGGACTATGGATCAGCGGTGGCGCTGACAGTGCGTTGTTATGTTTCTTACTTGCTGATCACATTAAACAGACACAGTTGCCAGTAAAGATCCAACCGTTGACCATTGACTACAAAAAGCCATTCCAGAACATTGGGGTATCTGTTAAAAACAAAGTAATAGAGCTGTTAGATGCCAAGGATGTATTCCTTGATCACATTGTTTATAATTTAGAAACCACTAACAACCTAGCTAAAGTTTTTCACAGTAAGAACTACGACAACTTTAAAGAAAATAGATTTCAAGTTTTGTTTTCAGGAATAAGTACTAACCCTCCTAAAGAAGTTCAAGAAAATTTTAGATGGGGAGTCTTGCCTGACGTAGAAGCCAAGCGTGGCGAAACTGTTGAAAAAACTACAGTAAGATATTTTGTGCAAGAAGAAGAAGGTCACAAGTACGAGTTCTTAGAAATTAAACCGTTTTTTAATATTAATAAAAAAGAAATTTCTAAAATGTATAGAGAACGACAGTTAATTGAAACACTATTTCCGGTTACTCGTAGCTGTGAAAAGCCAGGCACAGTTACAGGGCATTGCGGAGAGTGTTGGTGGTGCGAAGAAAGACTATGGGCGTTTAATCAACTATGAAATTTATCACTAAAACTAATTGCACCGCAGATTTTAATCTAATGAAATCTGACCTTGATACCTTATTAATAAAATACCCGTGGCCTGTTGAAGACATTCATAAAAAGACTCCGGGTAATCAAATAGGTGTAACTCATAGACCAGGCGCCCAAGACCCCTACTTAGATGCAATGGGCGGACTTTATGACAAAGCCACTAACACATTCATTGCCAAAGAAAGCGACTTTTTAGAATTTAATTCTAATGTTGGAACTTATACGCAGCAGGCAATCAAAGATCTTGCTGCACAAGAAGGGATAACCCTAGGTCGCATTCGTTATATGCGACTAATGCCCAAGACTGGACTAAGTGTTCACCCAGACTTTGAAGCTAGATATCATTTTGTACTAGAAACTAATCAGTATGCTATGTTTGGAGATGCTACTCCGGACGGTGACCTATGTGCAAAGTGTTATCATATTCCAGCAGATGGACACTTTTACAAAGTTGATACAACAAGACCCCACTTTGTCTATAACGGCGGGTGGGAACCTAGAATTCATTTAGTGGTGTGTGCAGTATGACAGAAGAATATGTAATTATAAAAGACAACGACCATCCTGTTTGGCAGGAAGTCTATAAGGTAGCACAAGAAGATCGTGGTCACGAACTATGGGCTAACTATCAAAAGATAGATCTCAGCGAATACATTGCTATGATCGTCTATGTACGTGATGGAAAACCGGGTGCATTCCACGGAGTTTACAACCACGGTCGTTGGCCGGACAATGTAGCACGTATCGGTAATAGAGCCTACATAAGCCCGGAGTTTAGAGAGCTAGGAATTGGACAGAAAGTTGCTGCTAAAAACATTAAGTTTGCTCTAGATAACTTTGATATGTGGGGCAAGGATGTACTGTTCCTAAGTAAGCCAATGCAGTACGGTGATGTTGAAACTAGTTGGAATAAGTTTCAAAAATACAGTAGATATTTTACCAGAGAAACTGGCTATAAATTTGAATGTGACGACAAGATTTATCAATGTTGCCCAGCTGCCTGTAAGGATTGCTATCAATTCTGCACTTGGTATGACCCAAAAGGCATTAGATCCGGCCTTAATATACACAGTTTATCACAGCAGGAATGGTATAATCTTGACTAAATCGTATGTTCGTAGTTTTTTAGATTCGAATAAATACTATGTAGAACTAGATATCTAGGAGTAGAAATGCCATTACAAATTCGCAGAGGCACAAACGCAGAACGTACATCAATGGCTCAACCAATGCCAGTTGGTGAGTTACTGTTTGTTACCGATACAGAACGATTATACGTTGGTAACGGCACCACATTAGGTGGTGTTGCAATTACCGGGTATACAAACGAGGATGCCGTTGACGCGGTAGGAGCTGCGCTGCTTGCCGGTAGCCACACAAACATTTCGTTTTTATACGGAAGTACACAAGACACAGCTAATAGAATTGACGCTGTAGTTAACCTAGCCAGCTATACTGGCACTATTGGAGCTACCGCAGTTAATTCAAATATTGTAGCAGACGATACCACAGTGTTGGTTAACGTTGACACAGGCAGTATTAACCTAAACGGTACTGTAAAAGGTCACGTTATTCCTAACGCTAACGAAACATACGACCTAGGCAGTTCTTCTTACAAATTCCGTGACTTGTACCTAAGTGGTTCAAGCATTAAACTAGGTGCTGCTACTATTACAGCATCCGGTTCCACAGTTAATTTACCAGCAGGTTCGACTGTAAACGGTGTACCTATTCCAGACTTCAACATTGGCGGCACACTATCAGTTAATATTGTCGGCGACGACAGCACAGTTATGGTCAACACTGCTACTAAAGCTATCACAGCAGCAGGCGGCTTTACTGGAAACTTAACCGGTAACGTAACTGGCAACGTATCTGGTAATACCACTGGCAACCATATTGGCAACGTTATCAACGGCAGTTCAACTATTGTTGTTAATCCATCGCTAAAGACAGCCTACTTAGATGAAGTTGCGTTAACTGGTAACGGGTTGATCACTGGTACAACAATGACTGTTTCTACAGGAAACAGCGTGTTCGTAACACAGACAGTTAGTGGTACTACTCCATTAGTAAGTTATATCACAGCATCTAGTGCCGCAGCAACTACTTCAAGTATTGTTGCTACAAGACAGCGTGGTACATTAATTTCCCCAACAACAGTTCAAGCCAGCGATGAACTAGGTAAGTTTGAATTCTCTGGATACACTGGATCTGCTTACACTCTAGCAGGCGGTGTTGTTGCAGTTGCTGAAGGAACTATCAGTGCTGGAGTTCTTCCATCTAGATTAGATCTAAAAGTAAACAACTCTGCAGGTACTTCTGTAACACCAATGACAGTTAGACCAACTAAGGTTGAGTTCAGCGTAGCTCCTAAGGTTCCTGTTTATGCAGACGTTACAGCTCGTAACCTAGCAATTGCTAGCCCAGAAGCTGGTATGATGATTTTCTTAACTTCAACTGCTAGATTCCAAGGCTACAACGGCAGCACTTGGATTGACTTCTAATTAAAAATAGAAATATCTTTAATCACAGCAGGCATAACTTTTAATAGGTTATGCCTGTTTTCACTTTTAGGTGTACATAAGCCACAGCCGCAGATTTTATTAGGGCAGGAAATTATAGGCATAGACTTCTGCTCCAATTTTGTTTTAAGATCACCAGTGATAGTCTGCCAAGAATCTAAATGACCGATAGGTCCTCTGGTGCTGTCTAGTCTTGCCTGGCAGGTTTGATGATGGAATACCAGTCTAGTCTGTTGTTCAATATGTAAGAAATACCAATTAACACTACAACTCCAATCTTTAAATTCTCGGTTGGTCACAGCATTGGTATTTTCAGTGCCTTGACTAGAGCAAACTCCAAAGGTTCTTCCGCCGCAGCAGGGACGAGCAGTAGGAGTGATGTCTATGTTCCATTCATTCTTTAACCATTGCTTTTGATCTTCAGTGTATAAATGTGCCTGACTAGACTTGCTGTCAGGATCGTCGCCTATGAGTCTAGGAATATACTTTACGCCAATAGTCTTTAACCAATTGCAGATATCTTTACACTCGTCAAACCACTCTGCGTGAAACATAACATTTACTTTTAGTCGTGTTCCTGCTCGTGCAAATTCTTCTATACGAGTTAGTACTTGTTTTTTAAGACTATCGTGTGCTTCACAGTGATAGCTTACTGTGACATAATCAAAATTTTCTATTACAGCCGCAGCTAACTTTGATCCCATTGCACCGTTGGTAGTTAGACTTAGTTGTAGATTAAACTTGTTTGAAAATTCTCTAGACTTTGCTTTTATGTATTTTGAAAACTCGATGAAGTCGGGGTTAACTGTGGGTTCACCACCTGTAAAACTAATGTGAAAGTCTCTGTTGTTTCTATGCTCTGCAATTACAGAAATATAATCAAACAAGAACTCCGTGGTGTCTATTAATTGTTCTAAAGAAGAATGGGGACTAAAATTATCGTGCCGGTGTGAAGGACAATAGCTGCAATCATAATTGCATCTTCTGCCTAGATCCCAGGTTACTACAAACGGATCTTGATTAACCGGAACAATACTGTGAAAGGTTTTCAATTTGAAACTCTCTTTACAAACTGATCCTTAGGCTTAGACAAGTTTCCTTCCGCAGTTACTCCGCAGGTCTTGGCACAGGTGATTAATTTCTTTTCAGTCCAGTAAGGCATCCACACGTTCTGCCACACATCACTGTCAATGATATCTTTAATAGAGTGTTCGATGACATTTAGGCTTTCTAACCCGCCTAGGTCAGCTACCAAAGAGTTATACTGATCTACAATTTGGCTGCGAATCTCTGCTACCATAGCAGGACTTTGTTTGTTGTTGTAAGGACCGCTGGCTAAGAAGCAGCAGGGAAACAGATTCTTGTGTGCATCGATGTAGAGTTCTCTTCGTTCTTGCACATAACATTTTATTTCAGCTTCGTGATACCAGGTTTTGAACTTGTCTAACAAAGGTTTATCAATTAACACCACTTGATTATTTTCAGGAGGCTCTAGATAATACTGTACATTACCCTCTTTATCCAATACACTAAACTTGCTTTCGCCAATAAATCGAATAGTATTCTTAACTGCAAATCTTTCAAAACCTAGTTCTTTACTTCTACGTTCAGCTTCTTCGACTTGATGTTCGTTGTGTTTAAACTTAATAAACACCCATTCGGCTGTGCCGCCTTCGTCAATAAATGTCTTGGCATTGCGTACAACATTCTCATATCTAGTGCCAATTCTATACAAGTGATGAGTATCTTCGAGTCCATCTAAGGCAAATATCACAACGTGTTTATCGGGCATTGCCTGTCTAAGAGCCTGCCACCATCGTGTACTACGTGCTCCGCCGTTGGTGTGAATCCGTAGATCAATATGGGGAGCGTGATCTCTAAGATGCTGACACATTGCAATAAGGTCATCATTCATAATAGGATCGCCAAAGTTACCGCAGAAGTAAAGACCTTCTAGTTGATCCAACGTTTCTTTATCGAAAATTTTTGCAAAGTCTTTGTAGGTCCAATCAGCAATCTTTAGGTTAGGGTTTTCTAATCCGCCGTGATAGTTGCGAGGGCACATTGGACAAGATGCTTGGCACCGTGTGCTAATTTCTAAGTGTACTGTTTTTAACTCGTTAAATTTAAACATTGCGTCCTATTACCATAAATCTTTTATACAATGGCAGTTCTAATTCTCCAGACCACAGGATCTTTATACCGCATTGTTCTTCAAACTCTTTTAAATCTCTAGCAGTTCTTACGTGTTCAGGTATATCGTAATTGTTGCTCTGTAATACCAACAAGGTATTGTGTGGCATTCCACTTAGCCACAGGTCGTATTGGTCTTGTGTAATATGTTCACAGCTGGTATTGATAACAACATCGGCATCACTACGGATACTGCACATATCGGCAGTGACCGCACGGAACTTGCCTACCATCTCTTCGCCTTTGTTCATCATAGTAGCAATAGGTTCACAGCTAGGATCAATGTCAATGCTACGAATACTTGTACATACAATGTCACTTTGGAATAGCATACTGGCCAGTACACCAACCCAACCTCCGTGAATGTCAATGCTAACTACCTTATCAACATTCTTGCGTAGGTTTTTAATCAACCACTCTTTGCTTTTAAGTTGCCCTGACCAGAAAGCATCCATAGTCCGCATAGGATCAGGACTTTGTCGTATGGCCTGCATCCAGTAGTGTAGATGTTCTAGGTCGACTGTCATAGCAAATGTCCCAACTCTGGAAATATTTGGCCTGCATCTATATTTCTAATAGAGCCTAGGTTACCTACGTACTCTCTAAAGTCGGGTAGTAGGTGAGTATGATCCTCGGCTAAGACAAATTTTAAAATACTTTCCCAACGATTCCATCCGTTAGGATTGTGTTTCCAGAAATCATCGTCTTGTCTGTAGTTGTCCCACAACCATTGCTTGAACTCTGCAAAGTCTTTGACTAGTTGATCCTTGTCTTCCTTAGGCAAGATCCTTGCGCTGAGGAATGTTGGAATGTAGAGTATGTGCATATTAAGAAGACCGCCGCCGGCTTGGTGTTCGCCAACATAGAAGTTGTTGATCTTTTTAAAGTTCTGAGAGATTTTCCACTTGGCAAAGTCAATAATATGTTTGATATTAAAAATCTGCACCGCGCAGGCAATGCCAACTTTGATATTTGAAGGAGTGTTATCTAACTTGTGTAGAGCTGCAACTGTTTCTTCCCAGCTAACAGGGTATCGAATATAATGATTACGTTCGCCCACAGCGTCAATGCTAAATGCAAACCTTACTTCTTTGAAATGACTCCATATGTCAATGATGTTGTCATCCACTAATACTCCGTTAGAGTTATATCTAACTGTGATATTCTTTGCATAGCCCCTAGAAATAATTTCTTCTAAGAATCTCTTATGCTCTTTGATCATTAGAGGTTCGCCGCCAGCAAAGTATAACTGCTGTATATTTGGTATTTGTTCAAATATCTCTTGCCATAGCTCGGGTCTTTCATACCAAGTGTTGTTAAACTTGGTTTCGTCCCAGTTAATCTGCTGTAGGATAATAGGACTAGATGTTTTTGAGATCAGTTTATCGTAGTCCTGTGTCCAGCGACTGCTGTCGTGTGGTGTACACATCACACATTTCAAATTGCAAGTATGGCCTAGTCGAAGATCTAGGTATCGAATAACTGGAGGTACTGCGCCGTCGTGCTTGGTACTGCTGATAATTTCGTCTAGGTCAAGGCCTTCTTGTTCCCAGTAATAGGTTTCCCATACACGTTTGCTGACAATGCCGTTGGCTTCTTCTTCAAAACACTTGGCACAACTAGCAGGTATCTTTTTCTGCATCATTGTCAATCGTACATCCTTCATATAGTCATTGTTGAATGCACTGATTAAAGTTTCTTTGCCAAAGTTTGCTGGCTCACCGTTTTCTTTTTTAACTAGACCAGCGTCTAATATGCCTTTGGTTGCCTGGCTAGCATTTGATCCGCAGCAGAGTCTAGCATCACCGTTGGGTCGTGTGGCCACGTGGATCCAAGGAAGTACACAAAATGTAGGCGTTCCAGTTTTCTCTTCTAGTAATTTTATATATTGTTTTGCTTTGTCTGACATTTAGGCACCTTGCTGTCTGCTGAACTAACACAGGTAGGTGTTATACAAGTTCTAGGACTTGTAAAAAGTTCAAATCCTTCAGTTAAAGTACCCAAAGGTTGATCGTGACAGCTATACGATCTTTTTACTTCATTACTTCTTATTATAACACTTTGATAGCCGCTATTGCAAGTCCAGTCTTTGAATTTATTAAAGCCAAAGGCATTAAATCTTTCTGCTTGATCAAATAGATATTCGTTGCCCAAGTGATCAAACAGGGCTATTTGATAAACGGATTCTCCTTGATCGGTATGTAAGGGGAATCCAGTTTGCATAATGTCAATCATTTCATCTGTGTAACCGTCTACCACACGGCTAGCCGTAGGATCACTCTGCGGTTTCAATGTTACATTAATACCACGTTGATGAAAGCGTTGACACTTTTCATAGGTCTTCCAAAACAATTCAGGAACCATAACTTGATTAACTGTTAGATTCACACGCTCGTACATCAACTGTAAACATTTGTCTCCAAACTCTTGTTCACGAGCAAATTCTTCGTGATGGCTGGCAGTTATTGACCTACGCTGTAACATCTCTGTGTTGCGGCACCAGGTGTTCCACCACTTTGATCCAGGACTTAGATTGGTAGTCATATGGATACTTTGATAAGTGCTGGTCACATCGTCTTGAAGATGTTTTACCAAATCGTTTAGTTGACGGTAGGCAGTGGGTTCTCCACCACTGAAGCTCCAATGGAATTCTGTAAATCCATTTTGTCTTGCCTGCCGTTTTATTTCGTCAATAGCTTTTATGTAAACTTCAAATGATTGGTAATCCAATTGATCCGATCTAGCATAGGGCCAGCAGTAGGAGCATTTATAATTACAGAACCTTCCTAAGATCCAACTGACCGAGAACAGTGGTCGGTCTAACATTGTGCGTTGTCCAAACCTAACAATATCTTGGAATGGTATATTTTGAAATTGATTTGACATAAAGTGCTATTATTTAACCGCTAATAGGTTGCATTTAGCGAAACAAGGTTATATACTAACAATGTGGTCGTGAGCGGAATAGGCAGACCTCCCGCTATACCCATAGTGTAGAAAGGGGACGGGGCAAAGTCGTAGACAGCGCCTTTGTAGGTTCGAAACCTACCGACCACACCAAATTCTATCATAAGTAGAATACTACTAACAAAAGGAAAACATTATGTCAAATACAGTAGAACAACTAAAAGCAGATTTCGAAACATTCCTAGCAGAAGATGCTAAGTTCACAGCAGGCAATGGCGCAGCAGGTACTCGTGCTCGCAAGGCTCTTCAAGAAGTAGCCAAGGGTGTTAAAGCTCGTCGCAATGAAATCACAGAAGAAAAGAACGCCCGCAAAGAAGCCAAGGCAGCGTAAAGTGGACAAGGACGATAGCACTGTCGTTCTTGGTAGTTACGGTGCCGCTCAGCCAACTTACACAATAAGTGGCTACGGCACCGACACTATTACTCTGGACCCCAATTGGAATATGTCCAGTTCTGTTACCATACCAAATGGAGGCTATACATTAGCTTCTGGCGCTAGTACCGTTACTAGTTGGTCTTCTTATAATTACGATCCAGGTGTATCTATTACACAAGATGGTATTACTATGAAAGAAGGTAATGACATCAAGATAGGTGGTCGTAGTCTAACTGAGGCCATAGACAAGATTGAAGAACGATTAGGAATATTACACCCTAATCCAGAATTAGAAGATCGTTGGGAGCAACTAAAAGCTCTAAGAAAACAATATAACGATTTAGAAAAAGAGCTTCTTGAAAAAGAGAAGATGTGGAAAATACTAAAGGAAAAATAAATGGATGTACGTCTCATCTCATACTCACGACCAACAGAAGAATTTGCTAATATGGGCGTTGATGATGCGCAGGAACTTATTGCGTATTGCGCCCGTGTGTCCAACCCTTCCAACCAGCTTAACACTGAAACATCAGAGAAGCTCATCCGATACCTTGTCAAACACGCACACTGGAGTCCACTCGAAATGGTTTCAGCCTGCGTCGAAATTACTACAACAAGGGATATTGCCCGCCAGATCCTTAGACACAGAAGTTTCTCATTCCAAGAGTTCAGCCAACGATATGCTGACCCTACTAAAGACCTCACGTTTGTGGTTAGAGAAGCACGACTCCAAGATCCAAAGAACCGACAAAACAGTGTCGAGTTGGAACCGACAATTGGCAATGCAATGCTACAAGACGAATGGCGAGATCGACAGCTTGCCCTCATCAGCCTTGCCAAAGAAACCTACGAGTGGGCTGTGTCTAAAGGCATAGCCAAAGAACAGGCTCGTGCTGTTCTACCAGAAGGCAACACAGTTAGCCGATTATATATGAACGGTACTTTGCGTTCTTGGGTTCACTTTATTGAACTACGCTCTGGTAACGGCACACAGAAAGAACATCAGTTAGTGGCATTGGCCTGTGCTAAAGCTATTGCTGAAATCTTTCCGATGGCTGAAACATTAATTGCAAAATGAAAGAGAAGTTAGAAAAGTTTTGTAAGAACTACGAAGTTAAGATTCTCGACGATCAAAAACGTTGGGCAAGATATCGAGCTCCGCAGTTCTTTACAGAACCTACAAATGCCAGCATCATTAAAGATAGCCTTGACATTCAAACTGAAAAACTCTACACCGTTACAATTCCAGAAAGCAGATTAAGAACTCTAGTCGAAATGGAAAATCGTTTTATGAATTTTAGAAACAATGACCATTCTAGAGATATGTTTGAGATGCTTATGGATAAAGAACGTGAAGAAGCACACTACCGACATACTAACGAAGCTGTACAAAAGGCCTACGAGCAGTACAGCATTATGCTCAATTTAGCGGGATACCAAAGAAAAATATGAAAACTGCTGTAGTTATTCCAGCAAGACTAGATAGTACACGATTTCCAAACAAGATGCTCTGTGATGTCGGAGGTCAAACTTTAATTCGCAGAGTATACGAACAGTGTTTAAAAACAGGCTTCGATGTCTATGTTGCCACAGACAGCCAAGAGATTGCTGACCAGGTAGACAAGGCGGTCTTTGCCTATGACTGTGAAAACGGCACAGCTCGTATTGCCAAGGCATACAAACAGATGCCGTATTATGATTACATTATCAATGTCCAAGGTGATATGGTTGTTGTTCCTGTAGAGGACGTTATCAAGCTACCGAATCTTTTAGAGGATTATAGCGTTGCTACATTGAAACATCCAATGCAGCCAGAACAACAGAACGACCCAAACACTGTTAAAGTTATTTCCAATAACGGCGAAGCTCATTGGTTCTGCCGAGCTCCTCTTAAATATGGCGACTGGCACTATGGGATCTATGCCTACAGATCACTAACACTAAAGTGTTATAACAGTTTAACAGTCTATCCAGAAGAAACAATTGAAAGTTTAGAACAACTTCGATGGATTCAAAATGGCTATACCATAGGCGTTGCCGATGCTGGCTATGCTGCCGAAATTAATACTCCTAACGATTTGGAATCATTCAAAAACAGGCAGCTTGACTAAGTTCTAGAAATAGCGTATAATTAGTGCTATTAAGGAAATAAAATGCGATCAAACTATTGGACTTGCTCGAAATTTGCAGATTGGCTTCGCGGTACGCCAAAGCTCAAGTGCGGCACCAGCGAAGAATGGGATACTTGGTACGCCGAGTCTGCCAAAGCACATCCAATCCGTTATTGGATTGCTGAAGAAGGACTTGACTATGCTCAAAATATTTTCTGCTGGATCCCAGACCGACTTAACGACATTAGATACTATATTAATAATCGTTGGGTATCTCGGTCTCATAGCCTTACAGCTCATCCCCGAGACATTAAACCCGGTAGTTGGTCTGATGTTGGCAATCGGTTCCTTCCTTGCCTTTTCA
>JACCDW011105448.1_pt1 | contig 19738 bp, 22 predicted proteins | sample 7449781 | NCBI WGS metagenome assembly JACCDW01 (sample SAMN15323449, study PRJNA562643) | freshwater metagenome | isolation source: river surface water | place: USA:Blue River Watershed | collected 2017-08-18
AATAGCCAAGGGCTTCCTTCTAAATTTAGAAGGAAGCCCTTGGCTATTTTTTGTTCTTTAGATAATTTTATCAAAAAAAGATATGAAACTATTTTTCACATTGATAAAGGTCTTTTCATCTGAAAAGGTAACAGTTTTTTTAGAAGAATTTGAAATAAGATTTTTGAAGTTAGCTGGAGTGTAGTTAATAGATTTCAAGATTTTAGATGTACTAGCATTATAAACAATGTAGTACATACCATCGTTGCTTGTTTTATAATCAGGGCTATCATATCCTAACTCTGGGTTTCTTTTGTAAAAATTAACAGTCTCAATAGCTTCTTCCTCTGTTTTACAAAGTTTTGACATATTACTTTCATGCACTATATCAAAAGCTTCGTCAGCATTCACTCCTAATGCAGTATAAAACCCTAAAACTACATATTGAATGTCTGTTAAAGCGTCAATAATCTCAGTGAAATTTTTAGAATCTACAGCATCCTGAAGTTCTTTAAATTCCTCCTCCACAAGAGACATCCTATATTTTATTAATCTTTCATTCTTATTAAGAATGTCAGGGTCTGGTTTAGACTTTGTAACCACGTCAAATGCTCTGTTAAAATCCAAAATTTTTTCAAATTGTGTTTTCATTAAAATATAAACAAAATTAAGCTTTAAATCATTTTTTTTATATTTATTCAACTTTAATAATAGTAATGGAAAGAGTAGAATCAACAGACAGTTGTTCTTCTTATCAGAGTTGTTTGTATTTTTGTGCTTGTCAGTGCTGTCCTCATAACTTACCTTGTAATTCTTCTTACAGAGATATCCATATACTTACAAAATTAAAAGATTATCAACGTATAAGAATTATAAAAGACAAAGTAGAAATAGAGAATAGATGGACTATATGGAGATTTTTCACAGATGATAGTCGGTGGAAAACTTTAACGTTTTTAGAAAAACTTCATAACGAATATGAAATGAATAATATTGTTATTATAATGGCTGCTCAAACGTTATACAATACTACGTATAAAAATGATAAAAAATGGAAAGAAGAAGCTGAAAAAATTTTCCAAGTATAATATAAAATGAGAATTACAAAGAAAAGAGCTGAGAAATTGAGTAAACTATTTGATATAAACCACGAGGTAGTCCCTGTTGAAGAATGGATAAGAGGATTGAAAATTGAATTAGAACATGGGAAAAAATTTGGACCTTTAACAAATGTAACTGATGATAATCTTACAAAAACAGCGCAGATAGTTGTTGCTCATTTGATAGAAGACCCAAGATATTATTATTATCTTGAAAAAATGGAAAAGGAAAGAGAAGACTACTGGAAAAAGCATATCAAACCGTCGCCATTCAAGCTTTAATTAAGCTAAAACTATTTTCTTTCTATATTTCATACAGAAATGTCGGCACAACAAAAAACTATGCTTGCTAATAACCAGGATACTATCCTCTTTTCTTTTAATAGGTTTAAATCTCAATACGCTTACCTAGGACTTTATTCTACATTTGCTTTTACACCTTTAATAACATTTAAAAATGTTCAAGGTGATTTTGTAAATCCTTTGAGATTAGGAAAAAGACAACAGGCTTTAGCTTTCATCTTTGATACTTCACAGGATTTTAATACACAAGTAGCAAATTTCTTAGCTTAAAAAGAATATTCTATTATATACTAAATGCCGTTGATAATTAGCTCAGAATTTTTAAAAAAAATTAGAACATTTATCAATAAACCACAGAGAATACAAGAAAACTCTATACAGATGATAAGTATTTCAGAAATTTGTAAACAAAAACACGATTAAACTAAAAAAATCAAAATATTTAAAGCTTTTTTTAGTTAATTTATTATGCGAGAAGAAATAAAAATAACAAACAGTGGTGTTTTAGTTCCTTTTGATAATTTATCTCCAGAAGAAACCTTTAGAATAAGAAAGGACTTAAACATTTGCCCTGTGAGTACTTTTGGAAATTTTGGAATAAAAACATTTCCAGTCTATCAAAAAACAGATAAACACCTTGTATTACCTTTGTATTATTTTTTGAATACATTCAAAAATAAAAGCTATAAAGTTTGTTTTGACAATATAAACTACTTTCCAACAAGTATAAAATCATCTATAATTTTAAGAGATTCACAAAAAGAATGTTTTAAAAAGTGTATGGAAGAATTTGAGAAACCTTTTGGGGGAGGAGTTATCTGTCTAAGTACTGGTCAAGGAAAAACAGTATTGAGTTTAAAGCTGATTGAAGAATCTAAAAAACGTACTCTTGTAATAGTCAATAAGATAGAATTGATGAACCAATGGAAAAGGGAGATAAAAAAGTGGTTCGGTGATAGTGTTAATATTGGTATTATACAAGGTACTCGTTTTGACAGTACAAACTGCGACATAGTTATAGGAATGTTACAAACAATATCTCTTAAAAAAACAATAAATTCTGAAAATTTCAATTGGGTAGAAGCTTGTTTCATAGACGAATGTCATAATATAAGCAGTGAAGCTTTTTCAAATATAATGTTTAAAGTAAGACCAAAGGCTCTTTTCGGGTTAACAGCCACACTTGAAAGAAAAGACAAAACAGAAAATGTTATCAAATGGTACATGGGAGATATTCTTTACGATGGTAGAGCAAAAGCATTGAAACAAACTACAGAAGTTCATGTATGGAAATATAAGGGAGGTTCGTCAGTTGAAAAGTACTTAAGAGACGGTACTGTTGCTGTATCCACAATGATTACAAATATTTCAAAAGACCTTGAAAGAAATAATAATTTGACAAAGATTATACGAGATTTGATTAATGCTGACGAAAGGAGAAATATTTTGGTCATAGGAGACCGTATAGACCAGTTAAAATTTTTCCATAGTAAGCTTGGGTCTGAAATATCTGGATTATTTATAGGTTCTATGAAATCCACTGAGCTTGAATTATCCAAAGAAAAAAGAGTACTTTTAGGTACTTATGCTCTTGTAAATGAAGGTTTTAACTTACCTAAACTAAATTGTCTTGTTTTTGCTACACCAAGGAGTAGTATAACACAGGCAATAGGAAGAATATATAGAAAAGAACACTTTATTAACCCTTTAATTGTAGATATTCAGGATGATTTTTCTATATTTAAAGGGCAGTGGTGGAGAAGAAGAAAAATTTACACCACTTCTATTAAAGATTGTGTTATAATAACAAAAAGTTTTACAACCCCTCAAAAACAAGGAGTGACAGAAAAATGTTTATTTGACAGCGGAGGAGAAAGCGAAGATGAAATTGACTGGAAAAAATGTTTAATAGAATAACAAAAATTATTTTGTCTAAAATATAGTATACCTTATGGATATTTTAGATTCAATCTATAGAGAATTAAATGGAAATATTAAAACTCCTAAACAATTCAAAACTGTAAAAAGACAAGCCATTCTCGTTGACCCTATAACTTTACAACCTTTAAAAGTTGTAGAAAATAAACAACAAAGCGAAACTCCAAAAAGTTCTCCTCCTAGCAGAGTTGTTGTGCCTAAACGTGAAAAAATAAAAGTAGGAACTCCGCCAAAACCACAGATTGTTCTTCTACCTAAAAAACCAGAGGAGTGTCCTGAAGGAAAAGAACTTAACCCTAAAACAGGAAAGTGTAGAAATATACCTAAAAAACCAAAGGAGTGTGCTGAAGGACAAATAAGACATCCTGAAACAAAAAGGTGTAGAAAAATTGGAACTGTGTCTAAAGAACCTAAAGAACCTAAAGAACCTAAAAAACCTAAAAAACCTAAAACACCTAAAGAGTGTCCTGAAGGAAAAGTAAGAAATCCAGCAACAGGAAGGTGTAAAAATATTGTAAAGTCACCTATTACTGCAGCATTTAATAACGCACTATTAAAATTCAAAATACAACAAGAACAAAGAGCTAATCAGTAAAATTTTCGGCTTATTTCAAAAAAAAATTGAATTTTTTTTATCAAAATCTTAAAATAAAGCACAACCCAAAATGAACACAAACAAAGCGCAAACATTATTAATCTCTTTTTTAATTGACACCTTGAGAACAGTCTATCAAGAAAGTGGAAAAGTTGAAATGGCTGTTGAAGAAATTGAAGAAACTTTAAAAGTTTTGAAAATCTCAGAGGTCAAAAGCAAAGGAAAAGGAAAACCAAAAGTTAAAAAAGAACTTAAACCAGAAGAACAATGCATTGCTCTTAAAAAAGACGGAGACCGATGCGGAGGAAAGAAGAACGAAAAAGGAGAAAATGCAGAATTATGCACCCTACATAATTCTAAGGGAGTTAAATTTGGGTTCTTTATTGAACAACCACAAGACGAGCCAGAGGAGCAGTCAGAAGAAGAGGAAGAGCCCGAAGAAGAACAACAAGAAGTATATGAAAAGCAGTGTGAGCATGTTTTTACAAGAGGTCAAAAGAAAAACAAAAACTGCCCTAATATTGCATTAGAAGACAGTGACTATTGTAAAACACATGAAAAAAATAAAGAACAAAAGAGAATAATAAGAAGAGAAATCGAAAAAGACGAGGAACATATCTCAGATGAAGAATTTATAAATGACGACGTTTTTATAAACGACGAAGATTTAAACTCTGATGACGATTTATTCGGTGAAGATGATCCAGAATTTCAATAAAAACTCATAAAAATCCAAAAAAACCAAAAAACTCATAAAAATCCAAAAAAAAACAAAAAACTCATAAAAATCCAAAAAAAAACAAAAAGGCCTATGCAGGTAAAACTTGCATAGGCCTTTTTCCATTTAAGAGAGTTTTTATTTATTTACGTCTTAAAATGTATTCTTTCTTTGTTTCATTGTAATTTACAATAGGTTTAATGTAAATACCAGGGAAATTGAGATATACGTTCTCCCATTTATGAATAGCTTCATTAGGGACACTCTTTAACTCTGGAATCCATTTTTTAATATATTCACATTCTTTGTCATATTTTTTGGATTGTAACCAAGGGTTAAATACTCTAAAATAAGGCTGAGAGTGTTTAGCCACACTAACCACATTTTGCCAATTTCCTGTGTTAATTATCCAGTCAATGTCAAGAAGTTTATTAGAGAAATACTTCTCCCCTTCCTTCCAATCAATAATCAAGGTTTTAGCTAAAAATGATGCAACCACCATTCTCACTCTATTATGCATATAACCTGTTTCATTCATCTGTCTCATCCCAGCATCTACAATAGGGAACCCTGTTTTCCCATTTTTCCAAGCTTCAAACCCCTTGGTGTCAATTCTCCATTTAAAATTTTCCTTGTATTGGTCACCTTGATATAAAGCTTTTGGAGAAAAATAATAATAAGTATAGTAAAAATCCCTCCATATTAAGCTACGGACAAAGTCTTTATTTTCCTTTACTTTTTTATAAACCTGTCTGACTGAAACTATTCCAAATTTTAAATATACTGAAATTCTTGTACCATCTATATTTACTATTTCCCTCTGGTTATTATAATTTTTAACATAATTACTCCTTGTATTTAAAATATCTATTACATTTTGTAATGTAATATTACTTTTTAAAGTAAGTGTATTAACTGATTTGATTTTAACAATTTTATTAAGAATACCTGGATTAGTAAAAGGTTCTCTAACCTTGTTTTTTATAATAAGGTTGAAAAATGGTGTGAATTTTTTATAATGTTCTCCTCTATTATTTAAAATAAATGACCCATTTAAAAGGTAATCTTCAATGCATTTAAATTCTAATGAATTGTCTTTACAATAAGTTTCCAATATATTTTCCCTTTCTCTTGTATAAGGTGTATAGTCTTTATTAATCACTATACCTTTTACATTTTCATTTTTAACAATGTCTTTTAACGTAGATGTAATATATACGTTATCAGATTTTATTATATTTAACTTTCCCAACAATTTCTTGTTTAAAGAAATTAATGAAGCTTTCATAAAGTCTATGGACCTTTCACTTTTATATATATTAACTTTCCCAACCTGACTATCATTAAATATAAATAAAGGTATTATCTTTTTATAATATCCAGCAGCATAGTTAAGACCTGTATTATCTTCTATTCTGAGGTCTCTTGTAAAGATAAATATACAAGTACTCATTAACTCTTAATTACTCTTAGCAGTTAAAAAATAAAATAGAAATTATTTTTAAATTTAAAAATCTTGGTCCAAGGAAAATTGGTTTTCTTCTGGGGTAGACCCTACATGGGCTTTAGCATATTCGCTTACTCTTTTTTCAAAAAAGTTTGTCTGGTTTTCCAAGGAAATGTACTCCATAAAAGGAAAAGGATTAGTGACCCCAAAAATCTTAGAGTAATCTAACGCTTCCAGCCAATAATCACATACAAATTGAATATATTGTATCATTAACTCTTTGTTCATCCCTATCAAAGATATAGGTAAGCTTTCTGTGATAAACTCCCTTTCAATTTCAAAGGCTTCCCTAAAGATTTCATGTACTCTTTTTTCATCAAGTTTTTGAAGTAGTTTAGAGTATATTAAAACAGCTGTTCGTGTGTGGAGCCCCTCATCACGACTGATAAAAGAATTAGCCATCGCAAGCCCGGGCATAAGACCTCTAGATTTTAACCAAAAAATAGAACAAAAAGAACCTGAAAAGAAAAGTCCTTCTACCACAGCAAATGCTATAAGCCTTTCAGGGAAAGACCCTTGGGTAATCCACTTTAAAGCCCAGTCGGCTTTCTTTTTTATACAAGGAATGGTTTCGATAGCGTTGAATAGGTATGTCTTTTCATCTTCATCTTTTATATAAGTGTCAATCATCAGGCTGTACGTATGACTATGGATTGCCTCTATTTGAATTTGAGTAGCATAGAGATTTCTTATTTCGGGTATTCCGATTTCTTGATAAAAATTTAAGGCTAAGTTTTCATTTACTATACCATCACTTCCGGCGAAAAATGCTAAGATATTTTTTATAAAAAATTTTTCATTGTCGTTAAGTTTTTCTTCCCAGTCTATTAGGTCAGATGAAAAATCTATTTCATCTGCTGTCCAAAAAGAGGCTAAAGCTTCTTTATACAATTTCCATACATCCGGATAGTTTATAGGAAACAAGGTAAATCTTTGTGGATTTACACGTAAAAGAATTTCTTTTTCTGGGTCAAAGTCCATACTTATTAAATATAAAAATTTTTTTATTTTTAAATATTGAAAACTTAAAGATAATACTTTTCTTTTCTATAAAAGATGGACAAGACAAAACCGTTATTAAAGTGGGTCGGTGGAAAAACGCAAATAATTGACAAGCTTATAAGTGAATTTCCATCTGAAATGACTAACTATCACGAGATATTTTTAGGAGGCGGAAGTGTCTTAATAGCTCTTCTGAATCAAATTAAACAAAATACCATAAAAGTGACAGGTAAAATACATGCATACGACTTAAACGAAGCTTTAATTTATTTTTATAAAAATGTGCAAAGCAATCACAAGGACTTTTACTATGAGATACAGGAGATTATTAAAGAATTTAATTCGTGTCAAAAAGACGGAATAATTAATAGAAATCCACAAACAAAAGAAGAAGCTCAGTTATCAAAAGAAAATTATTATTACTGGCGCAGGTCTCTTTACAACAAAATGTCAAAAGAAGATAAAAAATCTCCTAGAGGTTCTGCGATGTTTTTATTTCTGAATAAAACATGTTTTAGAGGTGTTTTTAGAGTTGGACCAAACGGATTTAACGTGCCTTATGGAAATTATAAAAACCCTGAAATTATAAATGAAAAACACCTAGAATATATACACGAATTAATAAAAGATGTTATTTTTCAATGCTGTGATTTTGAAACATCTTTAGAAAATATAAAGAAAGATGATTACACTTACCTAGATCCACCGTACGCTCCAGAGACGTCAACTTCTTTCGTTAAATATACTGATAAAGGTTTTACAATCGATAACCATATACAGCTATTTAAAATGGTGAAAAAATTAACTGAAGAAGATAAAAAAATGATGTTAAGTAATGCTGATGTAAGCTTAGTTCGTGATAATTTTATAAGTGATAAATATAAGATAACCACGATCATTTGCAAAAGAAAAATAAATTCTAAAAACCCTCAAGCAAAAGTAAACGAGCTTATTATAAAGAACTATTAAACCAAATATCAAACATTTTAAAGTAATCTTCATCGTCTCCAAATAAAACAGTGATATCATTTTCTTCAAGAATTGTTTTAAGTATTTTATATTTTAGCTCTTCAGAGCTCAGCTTTTTCTTCAAGAATTCGCTTAAACAAAACCCGTAACAAATTTGAATCTCTTCTCCTAATACTATTTCATACTCTCTTTTCAACGAAGGTCCACTCCATAATTTTGTTTCTACAGAACCATTAACATTTTGTTCTTTTTTTTCTAATATTTTTATTAGCTTTCTCCCATTATTATATTCAAATATATATGCTTCATCAGGGCATCTAAATATCTCAATATTATAATTTTTTTTTATATACTTTTTGAAACTGTATTGCTTAGTGTAGATAATCGTTTTATCTACATCTTTTTTAGAAAGATAAAATCCTTTTTTACGTTTTTCATTAAAAAAGATTTTTTCATACCCATCTCTTATAAATCTTTCTTCATTGTTTGTCCACTCTTCAAAACGTTTTCCAAGATAGTTTGTGGCAGCTCCGCCAGCACCCGTTCCTCTGTTTTTTACCATTATTTAAAAATAAAAATATTTTTACTTTTAAATGGAGACAACTACACTTTTAAAGCTTTATATTTTATTTGTTTCTAATATTTTAGGAGCTTATATAGCTTCTCATGTAGGTGTTTTAACAGGTAATTACAATTTAATAATAACCGCTGTAATCTACTTACAAATATTTGTAGTTATCTGTGTTATGACAAACAGTGTTCTGGCAAGTAGAATATAATTTTTTTTAATTTCTTCCTAAATAAGTAAGTAATTTAAAAAAGATGGTAAATTGTGATAATCCCAAAAATGACCAAGAAAGAAGTTTATGTGCATGTAAAAGAACTACAGATGCTTTAACAGATGCTTTAAACGATTATAAAGAACAGTACAAAACCTATGAAAAATTACATGCAAGTTGGAGAAATTGGAAAGATAAGTATGAAAGATGGAAAGTAAATTCAGGAGAGTTTGATTTTTTACAAAAAGAAAAAGAAACATTAGAAGGTGAAAAGTATCTATGGAATAATTGTGTGTCAGAGGCCGCTGCATTTACATGGGCAGGAGAATCTAAAAAACACGAATGGTGTCAAAATGATATGGAGGGGGCTGGAAGAGGAAGAGACTGGTACCACTTTTCAGGAGACCGTGATAATTGTTTCTTAAGTGCAAAGGGAGTTTGTAAAAGAACACAGGAAGGTATAGATAAAGCCTTGAAAGTTACAAAAGAGGCTGTTAAACCTACAAAGGCTGATGATGGAAAGACATGGTTTGGAGTAGCTGAACCAACTCCCCCAGAATTTAATTTTGAAGGAAATATACAATGTTGTAGTCAGATTTTTGATATAAATACAACAGGTGAAACCAACTTTGAAAAGATATCTCAAAACTGCTCTCAAAAAATATCAGAAGCTTTAAGTTTAGAGCAAGAAACGTTTCCTTTAAAAGGGAACGCATTTGCTAAAAACACACTCACAGACAACAAGAAAATTATTATAGCTGTATTAATACTTGTTTTTTGTCTTTTCTCTGTATCTTCTATATTAGTAGCTTTACTAAACGTTTAGATACTTGAAATAAAAACCCACTCTACGTCTTCTAATAGAGGATTATTATTTTGTCTATTTCTCATACATTCTATAATTTTTTTCCATATAACATCTTGTTTATATAGTTTTTCTCTTGATTTTAAAAGCGGAAAGTAAGGTAAATACTCAACCAAACCTAAAATTTGACAAAATTTGTGTAATGTGTAAGGATAACTAAAAAAATTTTTTCGTTCTTTTGTTTTAACTTCCTCCCAAGGGGCTTGAATAGCCTCAAACATCGCTATTAATTTTGACTCTATATAAACAGGTATATTTAGCTGAGGGACTTTGTTTATATGGTTTATTAAAAAAGGAATATGTTCATAGTACTTTGAATTGTTTGTCTTTTTAAGAATTTTCTTCATTGTAAGAATGCTTATATTAGATATATTCTTAATTCTTTCTGTCTTTATTTGAAGAACAATGGTGTCAATTACTTCTGTAGGAATATCAGTTTGTTCTTTTGCTTGAATTTGGTTTAACCATTGTTTAAAATAGTCAACTCTTTTATAATCTAACACAACAGTGTATTCAGTTGTCTGTTTGTCTTTATAAGATAATGAATCTGAAATAAAAGAGCCTTTTTCCACAACACCACAGCTCCTACAAACTACACCATTTTCATCACAATCTGTTAATGAGTTTTCCGCTTTACAAAACTTGCAACAGGTGTTATCAACCTTTAAATTTATTGCGTACTCTTTTGGTGTTTGTAAATTTAAAACCTCGTAATATTTTTTTATTAACTCGTATTTGGATTCAGTATTTTCTTCCTTTTCTTCACCGCTGTCAAGTAAAAAATACTTATTTAAAATTTCAGAAGTGTTAAAGTAGTAATCTATCTCTTCTTCCTTTTCCTGAATTTTCTTTATTTCCTTTTCAAGATTTGATATTTCATAGTTTTTTCCTCCAATTTTTTTCAACCTTTCAAGCTCCTTTATCTTTTCAGGAAGTATTTTTGTCTGTAGCTCTTTAAAATATTCGCATTTGTTATTGTGAAGAGTTTTCAAAGAAACAGGATTAACACTTTGTCTTTTCTTCAATCTTACCTTTCTTTCAGTTTTTTGAATTATATAATCCATTTCGGTTAAGATTAAAAAGATATTCTTTTTTTAAATGTATTGAGTAAGAAATATGTTATCTGACAGTGAAATTGAAAAAAATATAGATGAAATTTTAGGATTGGGATGGGAATCAGAAGATAAGATAATTTTAGAACGTTTATTAAAGTACTTTAAAACTTGGAAACGTTGGATACCACGAGCGTTAGAAGATGATATACGTTATATGATGGATTTATCTATACGTGAAAAAAGAAAAATAAATGAACTCACTGCTGCTTTAAACCTTGAAAGTTTTAACCAACCAAGCAACGAAGATGGGTAATAGTTTTGTTATTTCATATTTTTGAATCATAAGTAATGTTATAATCACATTACCTATTATATAGTGAATTTTCCTATTATGAAATGTTTGAAGCATCTCGCAATCACTTAACCCTAATAAAGGATCGATATTTTCTAAGACGTCTAATCTTAAAGGAGTGTAATCCACCTCTTCGTCTGTATTTACTTTAAAAAACTTTTTAACTGTATTACGAAGATAATTATCTTTTGCTCTATCTGGTAAACTATGGTCAATATTATCTAAATTTTTAATATAATCATAAATGTCTATGAGTATACATTTTTTAAAAATAACAAAAGACAATATTGGCGCTAAAACTATTAAATCTAAAAGAAGACCTGTTTTCCAATACATCCCCATAAAAATAATAGAACAGAGAATAAAAACCGAATGAGAGAAAACAAGCAAAGAAAGTAAAAAAATCTTTGTTTCAGATTGAGGAATAATCATTACTTAAATGAAAAGAAAATTTAATACCATTTCTAACAGATTTTTTTTGACCTGTTAATAATATATGAACTTTACACAGAATAAAATCACTTATGAAAAAGTAAAATACATTACCCTTAGGTATATTCAAGAAATTTTAGAAGCGTTTATAGCTTATACTCTTTTTAAATTAGTGTCCAATAAACAAATTGTTTTTTCAAATACCTTTAGGCTTTCAATGGTTGTCGGATTTGTTACACTTATATTAGAAGAATATAACACTGTTTATAAAAATAGTATAAAGAATGGTATATTGGCAAACATTGGTTCAGAGTTTGTTAAACATTAAACAGTAATTTAAAAACATAAAACCTTTTACAATTAAAATGGAACTACATATCAAACCAAGTGAAGAAGCAAAAAAGTATTACGAAAATCATGATTTTGCATACTCTGGTGATGCAGGTTTAGACCTATTCTTTGTTAAAGAAGTGACAATACCAGCAAAGCAGACTGTGATGATCGATCTTGAAATTGCTTTAAAATTTAAACAGTTTAACAGCAAATTTAAGATAAATAATAAGGAACTTTATTCTGTAAAATCTTGCCTTTTGTTGTCAAGGAGTAGTATTTACAAGACACCTTTAAGATTAGCAAATGGTATAGGGTTGATAGACAGCGGGTATCGTGGAAATATAAAAGTAGCAGTTGATAATATTAGCGACTCTGACTATACTGTTAAACCTGGACAGAAACTTTTTCAAATTGTTGCTCACAATTTAGAAAATTTTAAACTTGTTATTACACATGACCTAGGAGACACAGCCCGCGGGTCTAACGGATTTGGCTCATCTTCTAAGTAATTTTAGTATCTAATAACTATCTAATCTTTGTGTATAGGGGTTTTTATTAAAAGCTTCTAAAATTACATTATCAATTCTATCCTTGAAATCGTGTTCAGTAGCTTCTTTGTTACTGGTATTTTCAAAATCACCTATATTCATAGCGTTTGATGTTTCAGGGAACCCTCCAACGCATGCAAGATATTTGTTTTGACGTATATCATCATTTCTCTGATGAATATTGACACCACCAGACCCTAAAGGAATATTTTCTTTTTGAGGTCCAGCAGAGTAACCTCTTAAATCATCCAACTCTTCTCTGGTAGAAAATACAAAAGCATTATCATATTGTGTAGTATCATAATTACCACGTGATGGTTGAGCGGCTACACCATTGTAACTAAACAAGTTTGCTTCCTTGTGAGTTGTTCTAGCTTCATCTGGTAAAGCCTGGCGATAACCTCTAGAAGCATCGTTGGCTGGTAAGATGGTCATTCTGTTTGTAGTGTCTCTTTCCTGGTCATAAGCAGTGTATCCATCTCTATCTAAATAATTGTGAGAGTTTATTTCATATTTTGAATTTCTAACCCAATCAGCTTCATAAGTCTGTCTTATATCATCTTCTACTAAAGTAACATTACCAGTCCTATCACCAGAACTTACTTTTACATATTCTCTTTTTCCAGAAGATAACCCAGGATTATAAGCAGAAGAAACATTTAAAGCAGTTTCAGTAACATCTACTTTAGCACCAACTTTGAAACTTTGAGACAACCCACTTCTTGATTTAGGGGCTTTTATATGACTAACGTCTGTAAAGTATCTTTCCGGACCATTTTTGTAATATGTATCTGGTCTATTCTTATCCATCTTTGACGCAACTCCTCTTGTGGTTACAAAGTGTTTTCCTTTAACAGACCTTGCTTTGAAACTTACTTTTGGATTGTTTTCAACTCTTAATTGATCAACACTTTTAAACGAAGGTCTAACACACACTTCCCGTAAAGGTTTTATTCTTTCTTGGGGAGAAGGAAGAAGATTTGTTTTCAAATTACTTTGAACATATCTATTTGGAGAAATAGTTTCACCCAAAGGTCTAGAACCAAAAACATTTTCTTGTTGTTCTTTAAACATTTTTTCTACCTCTACTTTGCTTTGATAATTTTCTCCAACTCCTGTGTTATAATAAAGACGAGATTCGTTTTGGTCTAGCCTTGTATTCTGAGTAACATTTGACCCAAAGAAAGGTGTCATATTGTTATGTCTTAAATCCAAAGGAGCCCCTGATAATTCACTTGTATTTTCAAAACTTTCCTTTAAAAAATTTGAAGGAGCTTGCTCAAAAGATACAAAAGACCCTTCTTGGAACATTGGACCTGAAAGAATTTGCTTGTCTCTAGAAACAACAACTTCCTTTGTCTCTGGCTGAAACCTTGGTAAAACTTTTATTTCTTTAGATTTAGTATCTTCATCCCATTGAGAGTAAGAGTTATATAAAGGAGGAATTATATTAGTATTCTTAGGGTCTTTTGATTTAGAGAAAGCCACTGCAGCTAATTTCTTTTCTTTTGCATCTATCTCCTTTGACATTTTACTAGAATAAACGTTATCACCACTTGGTTTTTCATGAGGGCTTATGTTTTGTCTTTTCTTTTTAACTTCTCTTGGAGTTTTTTTATCATTAAGATTATACCCTAGATACGCTAATAAACCGATTATAGGCACTGACAAATCCATTTATTATCAAGAATAGAAAATAATATTTACTTTTCATCTTTTATGATGCCATATTTATACAACATATGTCTTAATTCTTTTATAGCAAAAGGTTTGTAAATTATATCGTCTATCTGTACTTTAGTACATTTTTCTAAAACACCGTCCATCGTGTTTGCTGTACAAGCAATTATCGGGCATTTAATACCCATTTTTCTCAATTCTTTTGAAGTGTCATAACCATCCAACAACGGCATGTGTATATCCATCAAGATAAAAAGAGGGTCTATTGTATGCAAATCCTTTAATAATTCTACACCATTTGAAAAAATTTTAATTTCTTCTTGGACACCAATCTTTTCCATGTATTTACATACCACAAACTGGTTCGCTTTATTATCTTCTACTATAACTATAGCTTTTACTTTATCTTTAGGGTTGTATTTTTGAATAAAAGACTTATCTTTAGATAATTTTAAAGGTATATTAACAGAAATAACTGTACCTTCATCTATATGAGACATAAGTTTTATATTTCCTCCTAAAAGAATAACTAATTTTCTACATATAGCTAACCCCAATCCTGTACCACTGAAATCCTTTACAAGAGTTGAATCAACTTGACTAAAAGGTTTAAATAATTTATTTTGATTTTCAGACGATATCCCTATACCAGTATCACAAATATCAAATTTTAGATAATTATTATATGAATTTATAACAAGGCTTATACCTCCTTTTTTTGTAAATTTAACAGCATTGTTTAAAAGGTTTGTAAGTATTTGTTTTATTTTTACTTCGTCAGAGATTATGAATTTTGGGACTGCGCTATCTATTTTTATATTAAAATAAAGACCTTTTGAATTTGTTATATTACAATATACTGTTTCAAGATTTTCAATGGTAGTTTCAAGGTCAAATTCTTCATAAAATATTTCTTCCTTCCCGGCTTCTATCTTTGAAAAATTTAATATATTGTTTATTAAAGACAGAAGCATTCCACAACTTTCTTTTATAACATCCGTATATTCCCTTTGTTCATCTGTAATATCTGTAGTGCTCAATAAAGAAGCCATACCAATTATTGAGTTTATAGGAGTTCTTATTTCATGACTTACATTTGCTAAAAAGATAGATTTGGCATTAGATGATTGTTCAGAAAATTCTTTTGCTTCCTTTAATTCCTTGTCTATTTTTAACTTTTCTGTTACATCTTTTATAACAGCTATTACATCGCCTTCAACATTTACACCTTTTGTATAAATATTTTTTTCAACGCCGTTCTGATTAATAATATATAAACATTCATAAGATTCTCCTCTATACAAGCATTTATCAATAACACTGATGATTTTTTCTTTATCAGATAAATTAATCATATTTATATAATTCTCGTAATTCAAAGTTTCTACATCTAAGATTTTTTTGAGACCGTCTGATATAGATAAGTCTTCTTTAATAGATGATATTTTTAAAGTTCCGAAAAGGGTAAGTTTTTCAGCTTCATTTATCATAGTTTTAGACTGGTTTAGTTCTCTGATTTTTTTCTTTTGAAGTGCAATGTCCTTTATTATAACCAAAGTATTCCCTGAATTGACTACAGTGTCTACCAAGACATCTTTTCTTTCACCAGATTTACATAATATAGTTGTTTCTATTTTAGAAGTATTTTTATTTAAAATTTGCTTAAAATTTTCTATGAAATTTGTAAAGGGTTTCCCAAATACTTCTTCTTCCTTATATCCTATAATATCTATAAAAGATTGATTAATTTTTGTCAACACTCCTTTATCAGAAAAAACACAAATAATATCATTAGTCTTCTCTAAAAAAAATTCATATATACATTTTTGTTTGTTGGAAGCCACTGGATAAATAAATATAACCACATAACCACATTTAAATATTTCAAGTTTAACTGTTGCTAAAAAAGAACAATTATTTTTTTTAGTCATTTCTACTCTTCTTGAAAGACTATGCGAACGTGTGGTATAACCTTTATTTGTGTCTGATTTTCTTATTTTTTTATAGTTATATTCTGGGAGAAGTATTGAAACATGTTTATCAACTAATTCCTTTTTATCATAACCTGTTATACCAATTGAATCGCCTTTTATGTGATTTATAAATCCCTCTTTTGTAACTAAAATAGGTAAAATCTGTAAATCACACAGACCATTAATAGTTTTTAACTTATATTTGATGTAATTTTTAAAAAAATATTCTTCTAATATTTTTATCATTTATATTAGAAGAATATTTTTTTTTATCCTAAATTAGTTATTTTCTACTTATATATTAAAATGACTTCTATAATCAAATGGAAAGTTTTTTGTGATACTGAAAATACCTATGTTTATACGTATACAGATTCTGGGCACATACCAACTCATTGTCATAACAACACAGAACATGTTGTTACCCAGATTCCACAATGCGTTTCTGTTATAACTGAAAACCAATTTAAATTAAAAGAAGAAGATATACCCACTCAGGGATATTTTAGGTTGGAAGGAGATAGTTTAGAGTGTCCTCCCAACACTGTTTCTGTTTATACAAAAACTAACAATTATGACATGGCTTTTTATGCTTTTTATCTTGTAACTACTGCTGAAAATTATCTTGATGTTATAAATATAAATATCATAATAGGTCCTTTTCATGTTTTACAATCAGATTTACCACAAGGTTCTACAACTCTTCAAATCTCGCCAGTTGTAGCCGCTTCAATGCCTTATGGTTTTGAAATAACAATAGATGGTGTTTTTGTCGCTGAAATATTAGAAGTTAATAGTGCAACAGGTGTTATAACATTTAATTCAGCTACGACACAACTTTATACAGCTGGAAAAGTTTTATTGCTTCGAAACAGAATGGTGAAAAATTTTGTAATAGGAGGAGTAGGAACTTTTTCTTTTGGGTTAAGTAGAGTTGGGGGTTCTCATTTTAAGAAAACTTACACACTAGCTCTTGATTACCATAACAAATCTCCTGTTTTAACTAAAAATATTGCTTTTTATGGAGAATTATCCTTTTAGAAAACTTTGTAAAGCTCTGTAAATATTTTTCCACAGTAAGTATTTGGTTTATCTGTTTGAAATGTAACTATAGCTCTTGTTATACCAGCCTCTAAAGATATATTATTGACAAACGATACAGTATGATTACCTGTAGCCTGACAGAAAAAAGTATTACTATAGACTGTAAAAGGGGTTCTTCCTGCGTTATAAATAGAAATTTGTATAACAATTGATGTATTTACATCAATTGTAAGTATGTCACCCAACATTTTTAACCTATAAACAGATTTAGGAAGGTAATTTGTTGAAAAAGTCGAAACAATAGTTTCAGTTCCTACAACAAGCAGGAAATACTCATTTGTTTCCGAATATCTGTAATAACCACCAAAAGTGTTAAAAAGATCAGCTTCTACATTTGTATTATCACTGGATAAAATAGATAAAACAGTAGATACGACAGAAATATTATCATTTATAAGAGCATCTGAATAAATTACAGCTCTTACAAGAGTCTCTTCAAAAGTGTTTAACAAACTCGTAAAAGATAAACCAGTTGTAAATCCAGATACAACATTAGTAATTGTATTAGTTATGTTATTCCAGCTAACACCATTATCGAAACTTTCCTCAAATCTTAAAAAGATAGTGATATTGTTTTTTCTACTCGGATTTGTAGTAGAAACAGAAAGGTGTAAAAAATGAACACCATTTTTCGCTATTGTTATATAAGAATCCCCCGGAGAAAAGGTTATAGCATTCTCATTTACAGCTACCGTATTCCAAGTTATAATAGATGGTGTAGATGTTAACACGGTAGAAAAGGTAGATAAGGCTACGAAATTTGTTTTCTCTGGAAATTCAACACCATCATAAATACTCATAAACACAGCAGCTCTAGCTTTAGCGTTACTACCTTCATCTATTTTAGCCTGAATTCTTAAAGTGTTCGTAGTATTGTTCATATTTACAATAATATTTGTAAATATTGTTACTAAATTTGCGTCACCAGACCCAGTATCTATATATTCAGATGTAGTAGTGGCTCCAGGGATAAGATTCCCATTTTCATCAACTATCCGAAGAATAACAGACGTATTATCACTACCAGAAGTTTTTTGTATAGTTAATTTAGCACATATAAAGTAATTACCGCTTGTATTTACAGCAATAGTTGTTCCACCAGGTGTAAACGTATAATAACTGTCTTTTTTATATTGAATATCAAGAGGAAGCGATGTAAATGTTGCGTTATTAAGAGTGGTGTAAGAAGTAGAATACACATCCAAATATTTACTTTCTGGAATTAACGCTGAATGTAAGGTACATCCATCTGTTAGTATAGGCGATGTTCCACTAATTTTTTTAGCTACAACTTTAAAATAAAGTCCTCCTGCTGGAACATCTAAAGTAAAAAAGAACATTGTATTTGCCTTACCTGTAGCTCTTGCTGTATGAGTAGTGTAAACTCTATTTCTTGTATCAAAATTAAAAGAACTACCTGTTAAACTAGTATCAATAACCAAATCCCATTCAATGGTTGTACTATTTGAAAAAGAAGATTCGCGTGCTTTCATTAAACCAAAGAAAATATATGTCCCTTGTATTTTAACCTCATAATAATTCTTTGCACTGGCTATTGTAAAGTGAGTTCTATCAATTAAAATTTCAGATAAAAATGAAATATTTGTAGAAGAAGAACTTATAGCTTGGTCTGAATTTTTTGAGATACTAAAATATTTTGATTTTGTAGGGTCAACGTTAAGCTCATTAATATCCAGAGATACCCATTTTATACCAGAAGATGTAGTGTCGTCTACAGCTAAAATTTGAGCTTCGTTGCCTTTTGGTAATCTTACCTGTACTGTACCATCATGCGTTAAAAGATCGCCCCTTGTATTTGTAGGTTGATAAATTGTTTTTACACCAGAAGAACTCAAACTTTTCAAAAGAGAATCAGAGGTGTCTGTGTAAAATCTTATATTACTTACTGGAGGGTTAGAAGGTGTAGATATGTTAACTGTTTGATAATAATTTCTTAAAATACTGCTACCTGTAACATCTAGATCTGTACCTACAAAGAGCTTCTTGGCAATACCTACACCACCTGAAGTTGTTATAGTACCTCCGTTGGTAGCACTAACTGCATCTGTAACATTTGAAATACCAATACCACCGGAAGTTGTTATAGCACCAGTAATATCTGAAGTACTTGCTGTGGTGTTTGGAGCATTAATAACACCTGCACCAGAAACAGTCACAGGTGTAGCACTACCTATAGTAGTGGTTCCACTAGTAGTAGCCAAAGCAGTGTCTGTGCCAACAAAGAGCTTCTTGGCGATACCTACACCACCTGAAGTTGTTATAGTACCTCCATTAGTAGCACTAACTGCATCTGTAACATTTGAAATACCAATACCACCTGAAGTTGTTATAGCACCAGTAATATCTGAAGTACTTGCTGTGGTGTTTGGAGCATTAATAACACCTGCACTAGAAACAGTCACAGGTGTAGCACTACCTATAGTAGTGGTTCCACTAGTAGTAGCCAAAGCAGTGTCTGTACCTACAAAGAGCTTCTTGGCGATAC
>JACCDW011686200.1_pt1 | contig 19721 bp, 21 predicted proteins | sample 7449781 | NCBI WGS metagenome assembly JACCDW01 (sample SAMN15323449, study PRJNA562643) | freshwater metagenome | isolation source: river surface water | place: USA:Blue River Watershed | collected 2017-08-18
AGCTGTTTGTTTCTTTCTAAAGTCTAGAAAGATATGAGCTGTCCATTGCGTCGATTTGATGATGCAAAGTTGCAAGCATGTGAGCGTCCGACGAATCAAGCTGCACAAAAGGAGCTTGCAGATCGAGTCTCTCGCATGATGCAGGAGCGAGCCAAGCAGGATTCTATGTGGCATTCCACAGAGCCTCAGATACAAGCTCTACACAAAAAGTCTGCCATGTTGCAAAAATAGATTTTCGGAGTACGACTGGCTCCTAGAGTTACGTGTAGAGATGTTTGATGCTTTCGTCAACCGTCTTCTTTTTCTTTAGGAAGAGGTCAACATGCTCTTTCTTGATGACAAACGGCAGAGTAAAGTCCTTGATGTGGAAAGGTAGCTCCTTCGTATTGAACATTCGAAGCATATTTACCTTCTGAGCAATCTGCTCCATGCATCGCTTGAGCTCGCGAACACCAGACTCCTCGCTCGCATAGTTCTCCAGAATATACGTAATGACCTCTTTGCTGATTCCAACCTTCTCCGCGAGACCAACTTCCTTGAGTGCCGCAGGAAGGAGATAATTTTCTGCAATGGCAACCTTCTCTTTTACAGAGTAGCCCTGCAGCTGAATCACAATCATACGGTCCAGGAGTACACGGTCAATCTTGTTCAGGTCGTTAGCTGAGAAGGTAAACATAACCTTACCGAGGTCAATAGGGATGCCAGATAGATACTTATCTTCGAACTCCATGTTTTGCACAGGGTCCGTCATATGGACAAGCAGATTTTGGACTTCTTCTCCTTTGGGAGTTGTGCTAATCTTATCAAGCTCATCAAACATAAGGACAAGACTCATGCTTTTTGCTGCACAGAGGGAGTTGACAATCTTACCGCAGTGACTACTCTCGTAGACGAGCTGGTGACCTGTATAGGTACTCGCATCCGAGTCTCCACCAAGACTGATGAACTGGAAGGGCCAGTTAAGCGCTTTCGCAACTCCATTCTTAATCAGACTCGTTTTGCCAATACCAGGAGGACCTGACAGAAGAAGACTCAGACCTCGGCCATCAGGATTCGCAATCTTTGTGCCGATGAACTGAAGAACTTGGAGTTTGGCTTCATCCTGACCATAGATGGCTTCATCGAGATGTTTTCGTGCACGCTCCATAAATGCGCCACAGGATTCAGAACCGTCCGTAATCTTTACAGGAAGGTCCTTATACACACCAAGTGGCATACTCGTGAGCTTCTCGAGCCAATTGCGGTGCTTGAAGTACTCAGTGGAACCAGGGTCCATCATTTGGAGAGAGTTGTATTTACTGAGAACCATACCTTGTACATCCGTTGGAAGATTCATAGTGAGAATTTTAAACATAAGACTCTGCTGTGCATCTCCAGGATTCTTTCCTTTGTGCTCAAGAACATGAAGGAGTTTCTTGCGCTGGTCTTCAGGAAGAGCCTTGAACTGGTCAATCTGACCATCAATAGTATCTTCTTCAGAAGGCTCGGTGATGAGTTTCACAAACTTTCGGACCTCAGCGGATTCCTTTTTCATATTGTGACGTCTGGGAATCATACGGTCCATACCCTCGTCACCTCCAAATCCGAAACTTAGCGTGATTCCAGCGGGAGCGGCACTACTCTCTCGGTCATCATCCTCTTCCTCATCGTCTTCGTCTTCGTCATCTTCCTCGTCATCTTCCTCATCCTCATCTTCCTCATCCTCCTCAACGTCCTCATCCTCCTCTTCCTCATCGTCATCTTCCTCTTCCTCTTCGGACTCTGATTCTACAACCTTGCCTTTACGGCGACGTCTCTCTTCCTCTTTGCGTTTGCGCTCTTTGCGTTCCTTCGCTTCCTTTGCTTCTAGGCGTTCTTCTAGTTTTGCGAGGCGCTCATCTTCTTCTTTTTCCTGAAGGCGCTGCGTGAGGCGTTTCTTTTCCGCACGGAGGCGGGAAATCACAGCACTCGAACTCTCATCTTCAGATAGTGAATGCAGTTCATTTTTAGAAGACTTTTTGTTTGATACTTTCTGGGGACTGGCTCTACTGCGTAGACGATGTGCAATAGGGCTTCGAGTTGATTTACTCGAAGAAGAGTATTCCTCAGAAGAAGGTTCTGTTGATTCGTCGAGCTCAGAGCTATCGTAATCATAGTCGATGAGTCCGCGTAGATTACCACGACTATCTACGCTGTCATCATCGGGCTTGTTACCACCTCCAGATTTCTTCTTTCGAGGAACAAAGCCCCGTTTCTTTTCGTCGGACTTTTTGGGTGCCATGGGGCTCGAGTTCTGCTTGTGGTGGGAACTCATCTTAAGTACTTTTTAACGTGTACATCTTGTATTCTACAAGTCAATTTTTAAAGAGCCAGTATACTGTATCTTTAAAAAAGTAGAGGCTCATATCCTCCATACCGGTTTTAACGGCGGTTGGCACGGCGCTTACGGCTGACCAGCTGACGAACCGCACTGTCAGCACGGTTCGTGACAGAGAGGCCTACCTTGTTTACTCCACTCAGGCCACGCTTAAGGACATTGCGTGTGGTGTTTGTAACAGCACCTACAACGTTACCCGCGGCACCGAGGACTTGGCCTACCGGGCTGTAGACTGTGGCAAAAAGACCACGTCCACCCTTGAGGTTGCGACGGCTACGATTCTTGCGGCTGCGATTCTTGCGGCTGACATTGCGGCGAGACTTGGCCATTTTCTTCTATTGAACGCAAAAGAAAATCATTTAGGAGGTCCGGGAAATCCATATCATTTTCAAGCAAGCTTTAAGGACAACGGCTTTAGTCAGAAGTTTTGAAACTGTCAAGGCAATCCAGAATTGTAAAAGATGCGCGCTTTGAGATTCCAGTAAAGTTTGTACTCCTCTGAGAATACAGTTCTGTAAGTTTGGGGACACATACTTCACTAAGACCATTTCGAATGGCTAGAAGTTTGGGTGAATTGCCAGTATGGAAAGCTTGAGACATTTTCAACAGACAATCCAGATATTCATCAATTACAAGTGTCTTAGTGTCTCCCTGTTTTGCAAATGTATAGACCTGTGTCATGATTTTACTGTAGAGAATCTCCAAATCACTCAGCTCTAGAGCACCCAAACGGGTCAGTTCAGCCAGAAACTGACTGTAACCCAGACGCAGCTGCTTCTCACGATTTCGCTGCACAAATGTCTCATAATCTTTGCATTGTTCCTCACTTACTTCTTCAAAAATATCAATGTACTTTTTATACAGCTCTTTGAGTTCAGTTTGAAGCACAGTATACTGGGCACTGAGTTCCGCAATCATTCGTGCATAGAGTGGGCAAAAGGTATTCTCAGTAGCTGCCTTCTTGAAAATGAGAAGCATAAAGGCCTTGAGAAACTCAGATGCATCATCGTCCAAAATCTGCTGTAGGAATCCCTTGATTTCGTCATAATTGCTTTCGCTAAACTTATTCAGCTTGTTCAAGATGACTGTATTTAGAATTTTATCCTCAACTGGCGTATCTGTATTCTGGAATTTGCTCACGTATTTCTGATGGGGGCCACGAGGGACTGTTGCATGGGGAGTATGGGGAGTCTGACGAGGTGGATGTCCTCCACGCCACTTTTGCGGAAGGGATTTATGGGGTGTCTGATTTCCCCCATGATTTCCAGGAGGCATAGAGCGTCTCCACGGAATAGGTGCTGTAGTCTCCTTTAGTTCTGCTTGTCTACACTTCTCCTTGATTCCTTGAATGCGCTCAAGAATATCATTCGATAGAACTAAACCAGCTTGAGAACGAAGGCCGAGCACATCTTGAAGAAGGGGTACAACGGGAGAACTTGTAGCTGCCATGTCTCCCGTTTCTACTGTACCTATAGTCTGCGTGTTTTAAATCATCCTAGGCTTTGGAGGAATAACTAGGAGCCCATGCATCAGGATCATCTCATTACAGAATCTGAGCTAGAGCAGCATATACAAACATTCGAGTTTCCCAGTGAAGCAGCAAAGAAAGAATGTCTTCGGCAACTCCAAACACGATGGACATCCAATCAGACACGACTCGAACAACGAGCCATGGATGTACTTCGTATACGTGACCATGAACTTGAGACTACAAGAAGTCGTCTCGAAGCTCTGAAACCGTACGAGCAGGTTCTTCTGAATCATAGAACCTCCGAAACAAGTCAAACCGCAGAGGAACAGATTTACTTCTCAGGAACTGCCACAAAGACCCTTAATCATATTCCCTTTCTGATTACTCTGTTGGTATTTATGAAGATGTATATTGCTCCTGCCCTCGCTTTATTCATGCCCCTGGTTCTTGCTATCATGCCCTATTTTATTATGACAACCATGCTGAATACGCCCATGCCATGGGATATGTATATCGCTATGATGAAACAAATGGTCTTTGGACTGCAAGCTGGAGAACCTTGGCGTCTGAAACATATCACGCAAGTGGGTTGGTTTCTCATGAGTCTTGGTCAGGGTATGGTTCAACCTTTTCTGACTGCCTACCACACATCCAAATTGGACGCCAAGATTTGTGAACGAGGCGAGGCTATCCTTGCAATTGCAAATACAACACAAAGTATTCTTGAGGACTGGCGTCAAAAAGGTTCATGTACTGCATGGTCTCTAACAGTTCCTTCAGTGCCACAGTCGCCGCGAGAGGCGGTTGCATGGATGGAATCTGAACCAAGTGGTTGGTTAGCAATCCAACGTTGTTTTGGATATGTTGGCATGATGACAACCTTTGCATCTAACTCCGAATGGAACCCAGTTCAATGGAGCACTTGTGGTGTAGCATTCCGAAATCTGTGTGATATTGCTGTGGTGGGGAAGAGTCCTGTAAAAAGTACACTCGCTCTGGAATCGCATAGTATGGTCACAGGACCCAATCGTGGTGGGAAAAGCAGTGCTCTGCGAGCTGTCTTGCAACAGGTTCTTTTAGGACAAACATTTGGCCTCACCTATCTCGCAACAGGGTCCTGGAGACCCTTTCAGTTTGTATTCAGTCGCTTGAAGTCCAAAGACCACGCTGGCAAAGAGAGTCTTTTTGAAATGGAGGTTCGTATGGCGGCAACGATGCTTCGAAAGACAAGAGAAACGGGTCGCCATAGTCTTGTTCTTATTGATGAACTCTTTCATTCTACCAATCCCCCCGATGCAGAAATTTCTGCGAAGTTGTTTTTACAGCAACTCTGGAGTCTTCCGAATGTGAAAAGTATGATTAGTACGCACATTTTTAGCCTGTGTGAAATGCCACAAAAGCCTCAAATGCTCTGTGTTCCTGCCGTCGTTGGAGAGAGAGGTATAATTCAGTATTCGTATGCTCTGGCTCCTGGCATTTGCAGAGTCAGCAGTGTTCGAGAAGTTCTCGAAGAAAATGGCCTCCATGAGTCTGCGCTTAAACATCCTCTCTAAAACACGATAGACCCCAGCAGGAATCTATGCAAGCCATGGCCTTTACGGATGCGACTGTTGTTGGAATCACTCTGCTCATGCTTCTAGGTGCTGTTGCCTATTATCTGTATCACCGTATTGATATGGTAGAACGCAAACTTGGTCTTATGGAGAATATCCTTCTTGACTTGAAGGTTGCCACAGAACAAACCCTCTTAGCATCTTCAGACCCTCCTGAACGCGACTCAGGTCCTCGTACAGGACTCTATGCCGAGCTAAGTGAGCAAGCGATAGAGGAGAAGTTTCCCAATACGCCTGAGCCTGAGGACGTTCCTGTAAGCAAGGAAAACGCTCGTGAGATTTTTGTAGAGTCGACACCCCGAACTCGTACACCGCCTCAGAGTGTGCAAGTCTCTCGCGAGCCGAGTATTACTATGAATTACGAAGCTATGACGTACAAGGAACTCACTGCTCTTGCGAAGCAGCGTGGCCTATCCGGTCTCCGTAACGCCAGCAAGGCGCAGGTGATTGATGCCCTCCGTCGCAATGACAATGGTGAGCCTCCTGCGCATCTGAATGACAACCAAAGTGTTGTAAGTGGTGGACAGAATCTTCGCACACTTGACCTTTCCACGTTTGTCACACAGCAAAAGTCGGCGGATGCGGAGCTCCAATCGGCAGAGCTTCCATCCAGCGACCTCGCACCCCTAGACGCTGATGCTGAGCTTGTCGATGATTCCTTTGTAAGAAGTTCGTAATGCAAACTTCTTATGCTACACCAATAGGAATCTGCCACCATGGACAGACTAGGATTTCGAACAGTATCTCAACCCGATCTGGTCCGTCAACCTCCTCGTCGCCTTGTCCAGCAAGAAACGTGGCGCGAGATTGACGCTACAAAAACAGTACCTGCTCCTGACAGTCGCTTTCGTGCTTATGCAGCACCTCTTAGCGATGGCCGCCTTGTTACAGACTACAGAGATAAATGCACAACTCGCGCACCTCCTGGTGAAAATTTTGCTGTAAAGCAATGGACTATCCACAATGCAGATGAGATTGCCCGTATAAGTCGCTTCCGCCAGGTTCAAAACACAGGACAAGCGCTTGGAACTGCTCAAACGGAGCTTCCTCCTGCTGTCATCCAACGCTGTGATGTCAATGGTTGCCGCATTGAATCCACGTCGTACTCGGATGGTCTGGGTATAGAGCGTGCCGACGTTGCACCCCCACTGTTTGGAACGTTTTCGTTTCCACCGACTCCTGGTACCCTTGCCAAGAATCGTAATTTTACAAGTTTGAATCGTACCACGGAATATGGACGCAATACGGCGCATCGTTGGGCGCCAGAGAACTTGTATCAATAAAGTGTAGCCTTACACTGCATCCTCACCACGGGGAGAATTGTCTTGTGCTTCGGATGCTGCGGAGCCTGGACCCGCCGACTGAAAGTCTTCCGTTGGCGTGTCTTGTACTTGAATGAGTATATTTTCGGGTGTTGTTACAAATGCTTCTGTAGTTTCAGCGGAATGAGGTGTTGGAATTGGAGTTGGACTCTGTTCTACAATAGGCGGTAGTGGTGTAGAGGGCGGTATAGCTGCAGCTACTTCAGGAGCACTGGCTGTCGCAATCATACCAGGGAGTGCTATCCCTGCACGAAATTTCTCTCGCAACTCTTTCACAGAACCCGCTTTTGCCTGTACAATTGCAGCCAACTCCTTCTGCCGTTCCTCTTTACGGGCGGCTACGATGCTGTCTTTTCGTCCTCCGCTTTGGGCGGTACGAGCTGCATTGAGTGCTGCCGCTGCTGCCCTTTGTTGTTCAAGCATTTCTCTTGCTGCATCTTTTGCAGCTTCAATCGCCATTTTACGAGTTTTGACTTCCAGATCATCCATAACCATCTGTTTAATGACACCTCGCTTGTAGTGCAGTGCGACAGTCGCTTCTGCAGCGATGCGTTTCAGGCGTGAGTTAGTATCCACAAATACCTTTGTGTGATTCAGGATTCCTGTAATTTCAGGCTTTACCACGTCGTTTGTATTTTTAAAGACTGAATTAAAATCCTTTATGACTTGTTCTGGAATGCTAGGGCTTTGTTCGATAAGTCGGTCTAATTCAGTCCGAAACATTTTCAGAAAGTTAAAGGCTTCCATACGTTCATCAGGATGGAGATTCATTTCAATACATAGAAACCGATTGAATTTACCCCAACTGACTCCTGCTACGCGGTGTGCTTCTGAAAGTTGTGCATATCTGTAAAAATTCATCATTGTCTGAATAATACCAGTGACCAAGGATGCACCTCCAAGACCCAACTGAGCCCACTTTTTATTTTCTACCTCCGTAGGTTCAAAAATACTGCCAAGAGCAAAATTGGCACCTGCAGTAATTCCAGAGAGGATAATCACTGGAATATTGAAGTAGCGGTCTCGACCTGCAAAAATGACAGAGGTTTTTTCGTGCATCCATCTGTAGCATGCAGCCTTATCAGCCCAGTCGGCAATAAGTGTTTCCAGTTCCTTTGTCCATCCGTTTAAGAATTTCTTCTTCTGAGGTGGTTTTGGTGTGTTGGGGTCTACCGTATCTGTCGGCGATTGTTGTCCTGAATCAAGTCCACTCATGGATTCTAACTCTATCTAAACAATAGATTTCCACACATGCAGATGATACGTGTCTTAGCCTTTGATATTGGTATTAAGAATCTCGCTTGGTGCTGTCTTGAAACGCAGGGTGAAACGTATCGCATTTTAGGATGGGATAATTACAATCTGCTCTCAGAAGGGAGCAATGTGGCGGCGTCCAAGGGTGCTACGTGTGCCCACTGTAAGGCCAAAGCGACTTACAGTCACAATCAGGTACCCACATGTGTTCGCCATTGCCCCCCTCTGACTCCTGCGTTTCGCGACTGTTCAGGAAATCTCCTCAAATCTATTCCCCCTGTTGCAACTCTAAAAGCAATCCTTCAGTCGCAGACGCAGAATCAAAAGGTTCCTTCAAAGAAAGCTGAGCTTCTAGAAGAGCTTACAAAGTTCTATAGTATGCCGTTAGACAAGAAGAAAGTCAGTCGTGCACCGGATGTCGGGTTAAGTGAAATACACGATAGTTTGCAAAATCTGGTTACGCAACAGAAAACATTATGGAGCTCGTGTAGTTTAATTCTTCTTGAAAATCAACCTGTATTTAAGAATCCGACAATGAAATCAGTTCAAATTCTGCTCTTTGCAACGTTGCGAGACCTTCTGAATCGACCTCTGCCGACTTTAAAACTCGTGCACGCTGGAAAAAAGGTGCAAGGAGCGCCGAGTGGAGATGCGGGCTACAAGGACCGAAAGGCAGGTTCCGAAGCTAGAGCAGAGGCAGCTCTCAAGTCTAATGATTTGCTAGACGCAGCTCCTTGGCAGCAGGTGTGGTCCAAAGCAGCCAAAAAGTCAGACTTGGCGGATGCACTTGCCATGTGTTTGGATACACTCGTGTAGCACTACGATGTGCGCGTTTGAAAACCGCCTAAACCGTCCTTGGTGCGAAGAAGAGAGAGAATGGCGGTTTCCATTGCTGCGATGGAGAGTGCCGCAACCGGTCTCCCCGAAGTTAGTTTTAGTATGGGGGGTGATGACATTGGAAATACAATTGAGGTATCGGACCTAGGAGATGATATGGGTATGAGTCTACTGGCGAATGCCAAGTACTCAAACTCCTCGTCTTCATCTTCTGGACCTTCCATCAGTGTAACAGCTGCTGATTCTTCCAATACCATCCAAGAAATTGACATTGGAGGGCTGGATGCGCAGCCTATAAATTTGGATTTCAGTAGTCCCACTCCTGAGCCATCGTTTACAGTACAACGAGAGCAATCCTATCAGCCTTCCAATACGTACGGTACGAACAATAGTTACGCAAACATGCAGAGTTCTACAGGTCCTTCTGTAACGCTGACACCTGCTGTCCAGCGAGACCCGATTAAGGAGGCTGCTGAAAAGGCGGAGTTTATCAACAAGCTTCAGCGTCTAGAGGCCAAGGGCTTTCCTGTTGCCAAGCGTTTTACGATGGACAACTCTCTTGATGAAATCAAAGCGGAATATATGCGTCTTGTAGATGCTCGTCAACTGGAGACGAGCATTCGTTTCCAGCGCAACATGCTCATGGGTCTTGTCACAGGCGTGGAGTGGATGAACAATAAGTTTGACCCGTTTGACCTCAAGCTGGATGGTTGGTCTGAGGGTGTACATGAGAACATCGAAGATTATGATGAAATCTTTGAAGAGCTCTATGATAAGTACAAGGAGCGTGGTAAGATGCCTCCTGAGGCTCGTCTTCTGTTCCAACTGGCTGGCAGTGGATTTATGTGCCACGTGAGCAATCAGTTCTTCCGCAGTAAGATGCCCAGTGCGGATGATATCTTTAAGAAGAACCCTGAACTGGCGCGTCAGTTTGCTGCGGCTGCGGCCCAGCAGGCCTCTCCAGGCTTTGGTAACTTTATGGGTATGGCCATGGGTGTACCGCAGGGACCTCCTCAGGGTGCTCCTCCGCAGGGACCAATGGGTGTTCCTCTGAACCAGGCCTCTGGTCCTGGAGCCTTCTTTAACTCTCCTCAGGTTCCTCAACATGTAGCTGCCGCGCCACCTATGCAAGCGGCGCGTCGTGAGATGCGTGGCCCTTCAGGAGTCGATGATATTCTGAAGACATTCGAGGAAGTTCGTCAGGCGGAGGAGCAACAAACAATGATGCCGAACTTCCCTATGCCGACACAGGTTCAGAGCCCCGCTATGGCGGCGGCTGTAGAGCTTCAGAGTCTTGCCTCTGAGGATGTAGGAAGTGTTGCGACTACACAGACTGCTAGTGGCCGTCGTCGTAGACGCCAGGCACCGAGTGGAAATGTAGTCTCGCTGAATGCGTAAATTCAAAAAACTAAAAAGTAAGAATTTAGAAGGAATTTATGTCTATACAGACGTACCCATTCGACTTGCAAGAGGCGAAAGAGTTCGTACAGAGGCACCTGTTTCGAGTCGCATAGGTGCATACGTCCGTTTGATGGTTTTGACTGTAAATACACCCCCTTCGGTAATTTGTGTTTGTTCTTCGGCGATTCGCAAAGACATACGTGTTTCATTCAGTTTAGCTACATGGGAAGGGTTGATATTTAGTTGAACAGGTGCAATAGACATGGTTCGAGGTTGGTCACGTGCGCGCCCAGAGGAAGAATGATACCTAGGACGGCGACGAACCGGTGGCTTTTTCAGAAAGAGTGTAAATAGCTTTCCAGATTTATAACAACCATATACAACAATGCACGCAATCACGAGACACAGCAGACCTGTAAGGCCAAAGCCTAAACCGAATTTTTCTCCTTCTGTGAGTCCATTTGTGGCTGCAGCAGCGGCAGGTGCATTCGGAATTGTAGTATTTGAAGGTATAGGTGTAGAAACAGGTGATGCTGTTGGTGGAAAGGAACTGGAAATTGTTGCAGACGGCGTTAGGGATGCAGATACGGATGCAGTTGTAGAGGGTACACTTGTAGGGGTATAGGTTGGTGTTGGACTCGCAGTAGTTGTACTTGTGGGCGTGATGGATGCAGAAGAACCAAGTGAACGTGTTGCTGTGGGAGTGGCAGATGGTGTAGCTGTATTCGTTCCTGTAGGGGTTGGAGTGGATGTTGATGTTGATGTTCTAGAAAGGCTTGCCATCACGGAGGGCGTTCCAGATGGGCGTGTTCCAGTTGTGGTTGGAGTCGTGGTTGGAGTTGGTGACGACGATACAGTCGAGGAAAGGGTTGGAAGGGGGGTTGTAGAGGCAGAGGCAGAACTCGTTGATGAGCTAGACCCAGAGGTTGTCGCAGACCAAGTTGCGGAAGGACTGGGAGAGGCTAGAATCCAGTTGGATGCTGTTAGCCCACGATATTGGTTTCCACGTTCCGCAGTAGCAAGCACTCTTGTAATGAGCGCATTTGTAGATGTTCCACCTGCGGTTGGAATGGGGATTGTAAACTCCATAAGATGTGTAGGTGCTAGCCCGTGAAATTTAGTAATAGGGGGTCTTGCTCCCAGAAATAAAGATGTTGGAACTGGAAAGGATGAATTGAACATATAATATCCACCAATTGTCCAAGCCATTGTTTGTTTATTATAGATGTAAAGAAGGAGTTGACCTGCACCTCCTGCTGCAGATGGCCCGTTGACAACCCATACTGTATTAGGGTCACTAAAGGCAAAGGTTATAGTGGTTGGACTATTACTGGAAAGACCTGGATATCGCATAGGAGGTTGCTTTTGAAGAGGTGGCATTCGTCCCCAAAAGAGGATAGACCGTCCAGCACTTCCAACGATGTTTCCAATTGCAAAGAGTTGACCCCCTATCTGAGTTACATGTTGAAGTTGCCACCCATCGTCATCGGTATCACTAATCATGACTCCATCACGACCAGCAGCTATATACCATAAAGAGCTGTTTCCGCCGTCCCTGCGACTCAAAACATAGAAGTTTGTCCCATTATCTGTCGTGAGACGACTTACTACAGATTTCTGAAAGAGGTTTGTATATCCAAGGGGTGTATAGGTCTGTGAGCCCAGAAGGCTTGCTTTCGCAAGAATTGTTGTCTGAGGCTGACCACCGTAGGTTGCTGTACACATTGTATACACATCAGGACTCTCAGGACCACCCCCTTGAATTGGTGCCTCTTGGAGATTTTGTGTTAGAGTACATGGCCTATTTGTAGACACATCACCAGATAGGAAACCTGTACTTAGGGTAGTATTTTCAGTTTCCACATTGAATGTGTAAATTTGAGAGACAGCAGACACAAATCCACCAGGACTTCCTGTAGGTGCCGGTGCAATAAGTGTGCTGAGATAGAGTGATAGACTATTTGCAAACAAGAGACATACGGTACTCATTCGGAAGAGCATGGTCGCGTTTGGAAGTAGACTCTACTAGACTCTAATTCCAATTTTTTTATACTTCTATATCCGTTTTGATTTAGACCAATGAGTATTATAAATGTGCAGAGGTCTAAAATCTTGGATTTCCAAATCCTTCCACCTTGGCGATAAGTCCTAGATTTTGCCAGTAGATGTCTGCATTCGTCTTATCCGCTGCGGGCTTCGCTGCTTCTTCCTTACCACGCATAAACTTATTGTACTTTTCAGTGAGGCGTCTGTAAATTTCAGCCTCCTCGAATGTAAATCCAACTTGGCCATTTGCCTCCTTGGATTCCTTTGTCTTTCCCTTTTCAGTTTCAGTCGCACAACTGCTTCCTGTATTTCCAAGGTTAAAAATACAGAGACTGCTGTTTTCATTGAAGAGATACCCTATAAGCAGAATGATTATCAGCGTGGACCAGAAGGCGACCATAACATTTCGTGTACCGACGAATAAGACTGTGAAAATCAGAAGACGACGCACCCACGGATTCTGGAAAAACTGCTCTTGGCCTTTCGTCACTTCCATTGCAATGAAACGTCCACCCAAATTCAGTAGAAGCATCATTAGGCCAATAAAATACGGATTTGTATTTAAACTGAGTACAAATGTGTCAAAGAACCCCAATGGAGGTGCTGCAGAAAGTGCTTGTGTTGCAAATGCTGCCGTCGGGACACTCATTTGCCCTCTCCTACTACAGTATAGAACTTCTAGTACAAGTGTTCTTTCCTCGAATAGAGTGTAGTCATCTCTGCATCAGTACATGCAAGTACTAATGCGGAGAATTACATCCTGAAGGAATTTCTTAGTCCTTCAAGGGTTTTGTAAGGACAGCCATATCATTCAAATAGAAATAGACAATGATACCGAGTGCAAGTCCAACACGAGGACACCACCAAGCGCCGAGTGCAACCAGACCGACAAGAATCATACGCCACCATGGCTGAGGATACAAATCAACAGCCCGTTTGGGGTACGAAACGTGAAATACAGTACTGACTGCAAGGATGTATCCTAGGAGCACAAGTGTAACACCTAACCGCAGTGCATTATCCAATGGACTATGTTCTTCAAAGAGCGTAGTTACCCATGACACCTTTGGCGCCATATCCTATTCAGTGTACAATTTATTTGCTGCTTCTGGAGGCTGTCATGGAGCGGTCTGAATCATCCTGCACAGCACTTGTACGAACATCTCTCTCACGAATCAAGTAAGGATTTTCACCAAGGACTCTCTCAACAAACCAGCGGTTGTCTTGGGGAATCAGAGTTGTATCGACGTTATTTGTGAAAATCACAGCGGGTGTATAATCCTGAAATCCAGAGTACGCAGGGTATGTCTTCGCAGTCCGGATAGCACGACTGACAACGAGGGCAAAGGCCAAGGCTGCAAGAATGCCATGAATCCACCCATAATTGACTGTAATCAGAAAGACTGCAACCAGAGAAAGCCCTTGTACAAGACGGCTTCGGAAATAGGCAAGAGCAGACTCTGGAATTCGGGACTCATAAACACTAACGAGTACGAGGCCTACCAGGAGTATATACGTCGTCATATCACGAGCTTCCCCAAGAACTGTAGACCGAACACCACCCATCTGGCCTTGGACTGCACCACCATTTAGCACTGCAGCTGACATTGGACTTCCTAGAAGACTGGGCTATAATTTACATTGTACGTACCAGGTTCCTTGTTCATTTGCAGAGAGCAGCCAGGTTCCATAAAACGTTTCATAGCGTCATTAAGTTGGTTCTTACAAATCATATTTGCAGTTGGAATCCATCCTCGTGTGGAGAGGCAATCCAGCCAAGACTTGTAGGCGACGTTTGCGAGGTCTTTGCTCTGAGGGGGTATAGGTCTATTGAGTCCAGCTGGGAGGTCTGTTGCCCAGGTATATCGGAATTTGCATGTTGGTTCAAATGCCCGAGCTTTCAAGTCATTGAGCGCTGTTCCAGCGGTGCGAGGATTTGCATAGAGCCAGCCTACAAATTGGTCATACGAACTTGCTGACTGTATCTGACCTTGGGCCGCTTGAATTTGTTTGAGAATATCCTGAATATTTCCAGGTGTTGGAGGTGCAGGTGAGGGAGCAGATTGTTGCGCACGTGCCTTTGCAACAGCCTCTTCTTGAAGTCTCAGCATTTCTTGAAATGTCGATGATACAAAGGTTTCAATGGAAGATGATGAGTACATCTTTGCATTTATGGCCATTGCAAGAATAAATGCAGCCAGACCCACCCAAAGTTTCCAGGTTGGTTTGAATTTCATTCGTGGGCCGTGTTCCTAACGGTTGCTAAGTCTTTCTGTCTCTTTGTTAGGAGTGTCCCCACAAGGACCATGGAAGGATGTTCAATACAAGATGCTTTCCCTGATGGACCCTATGGGTCGGCAAGCTGTTTGGATACAAAAGTGTCAGATGAGAGTCGCAGACAGGAGAAAAAGAGAGCACGGAAATGTCGGGGCCCTCATGGTAATTATTTGAATATGGGCTATAACATGGTTGGTGCCATTGATTCGCCCCCCGACAAACCGTATAAGATGGATTTGGATAGTCTTCCCGCTCTCAATCCTGCCACAGGACTTCAAGAGCACAAGCCCGTCACAGAGCAGTACAACTACGAGACGTTTGTGGGGGGTATGGATAGTCTCCCTGCTATTCGAAAGGATGTTGCTGGACCGAATGCTCTCCAAGGTTCGACCGCACCGACCTTTTTTGGCGCGGGCCCGAACGATGAGCGACCGGCTGCCCAAAAGTTGAGAAATGGTCTTGTGGAGAATTTTCAGTCTGAAGCGGCGCCGTTTACAAACGTGATTGGAACAGAAGATGCTTATACACTTGAACCAGATTTCCGTAAGAGCTTTTCTACAACAGGTGCTGCGAAAGCCGAGAATGTACCGACAATTTCAGGACCGAGCCCTACGAGCCTTGAAACGTCGTACTTGACACCAACAAAGATGTTGCCAAATAGCATTTTGCCCGTACCGAACATTGATTTGTTCTGGAAGAATGGAAATAATGCTGTTGCAGGGGGTCAAAGCAGTTTTTTCAGCCAGTTAAAAGCCCCTGGAGGTGAGCCCGCAGGATCTGCCGTTGACCAAGATGCTGCTAGCGATGTCCCTGGTGGTCGTCGTGAAGTGCTTGAGAAGCTGGACAGAATCTTTGCACGGTTGGATGATGTAGAGGCTGCACGTTCTGAAAACTCTCAAACGGAGGTACTGCTGTTTATAATGACTGGACTCGGCGTGATTTTCCTGATGGATATTGGCTGCAGAGCGGCGGTTGGTCTCAGACGATAAATACGGAGAAGAAACAAAGAGATTTTTAACAATTCTTTGTAAGATTTGTTAAAAATACTTGTAGATTACTCAACTAGACCTGCTATTTACTTGCGGTTCTTGCGATCCTTGCGGCTGGCCTTGCGATTCACACGGCGCGTTCTGCGACCGCCTTTGCCTGAAAAGGCAGACTTGATTCGGTTGAAAAAAGACGGCTTAGGCTCCGCCGTTGGAATAGGAAGGCGTCTAGTTAAACGGGACGTCAAAGGGACAGATTGACCCGCAAGGCGCGCAGTTGCATAGGCACGACGCTCAGCCGCCATCTTCTCACGTCTGGCACGGTCAAGTTCAGATTGAACATTTTGTCTAAGAAGCTTAGCCGTTTGTTTTGCGGTTGCAGTCTTGGCAGCCAAGTTAAGGGCCTCGTTTGCAGCCCGTTGTAGCACAGCCTTTTCAGCATTGAACTTTGATTGTATGTTGTTTTTAGAATTTCCATAAACACGGGCACGACGAGAGCCAAGGCGCACATTCGCATACATCTTTTTTCTGGTAAGGTTGTAACCGAGAGGGGCAAGTGCGCCAGAATTGTTTCCACGGTAGGAACGAGGGTTGTAGTTGATGCTAGGCTTAACAGGGGCTACAACTTCTTCAACTAACAACGCATTATTTCTGTTATTCGTGGCAACAGAGTTAGCTTCATTGCCCGCATTCTCATTGGCTTCTTTGTACAGATTTTGCCAACGCTTTCTTCCTGGGCCTCGCGGGGGGACACCCATCGCATTCGCAAGTTCAGCTTCACGTCCAGGCATAGTCAACAGATTGGGACTCGACATTTGACCTTCTTCTACATTTGGTCCAGAATTTTCAGGTGGTACACCTCCAGTTTCATTCATGGATACAACAACATCTTGTTCACCGGGAGAAACCGCAGCATTTTCCTTCTTTATTTTCAGTTTCAGCATTGCCTTCAGTACTTTTACAACAGGCGCGCACTTTGAATTAACAGTTGAACGCAGTTGTGTGTTACACCCATCTGCAAGTGCCTTTAAGAAAGCACTCTTTTCATCATCTGTAAGTTCAAATTCAAGAGCTTGTCCAGGACCAAGTTGAAAATGCTTGAGCGTATTTTCATCGGATGCACCGCCTTTTTGTCCACCCCCTCTCATAACATGAATGGGAGCGCTGACATCGGGTAATGCGCTTGCAGTGGGGTCAAATCCTGGTGGTGGCGATGCCATACCTTCCTGATTGGAATTCGTAAAACAAAGTGCTTAAGAAATCTCTCTACTCTTTACTAGCCCATGGCAGACATCCTCGCCGATAGTCTCCCCCTTTCCCTGAATTCAGATACCCGAAAGCGTAAAATTCCGTGCCGTCGTGAGGTGCTTATCCTCTCGCTGCAACGCTTCTACAGTAGCCGAAATGACCTTGATAAACTTGTCCCGATTCTCCAAGGCGATGGAGATATTTCCCTGCGTCTCATTGATTGGTTCGTCACGAATTATGCCAAAAAGCATCATGTCTCGTATCTCGTAGCAGGTCAAGAGTTTGTAGTCTATCTTCAGTATAAGGCACAGCTCAAAGCCTACAGTAAAAAGCTCTTTGACCCCTTTTGCCGTCGTGAGCGAATCATGTTTCAGTGTGGCACGCACGAGGCGTTTGAAACTACAGTTGGTCAACTGAATTTTTTCCGTTGGGCCTTTGAGAAAAACATTCTTGACTATATGCGCCAGCATTATGATGATATTCTCAGGGAGGAAAAACTGGCAAGAAACAATGGCACGGCGAGTTCAACAGATTCAGCGACATCCACTCAAACGACTCAGTCGGTTCAGAGCTCTGTCACTGTAAGTACACAGGGCTCTACTGCTTCTACAAGGCGACGTCGTACGGAAAAGGTACCGAGTAGCCTAAAAATGATGCACAAGATGGAGACTGAAATCTTTCTCACGTTTGACTGAAACAAATGTAGTAAGCTACGTTTACCTAAACGTGGCTTTCTGGTCATTCATCTTTGGCTTAATTCCAGCAAATAAATCAATAGCCTTCTCATACGACACCTGTGTTTCAGGAAGTGGCACATAACGGCTTTCAAAGTTGCGGCTTAGGAGTCGATTGCTGACTTCTTGGTCTCTCGGCGGATTGTATTCATAGACAGCCGCCCGCAACTCACGAGCGACATTCCGTGGGTCAGTTGCAACGTCAAACTTTTGAAAATAGGGATTCTTTCCAAGTTGGTTGCTGGAGCCATCTCCCACAACAAACGGCTGTGCTTGACGATAGTCACGTGTATCTGTTCGACCCGTCAACGGTTTCATATCATAAAACGGCTGCTGTTGTTTCAAATCTGGAAAATTCTGAGTTGGTCCAGGAGCATCTGTATTCCAATGTTCATATTGTCGGGCATTGAATACATCTCTTACAGGTTGTTCACGTCTTGAGCGAATACTAAATTGGGGTAATACAAGGGGTGGTCCTGATGCTATAGGAATGTGTTCCATTCTCACCTAAACTTCCATTACAAAAACCCCTCAGGAATATGCCGCCATCATCAAAAACGTACACCTTTCTTGTATATGGCGTAGAACCACCGAAGCGATTTAACGGTTTACTCGGTGGGATAAACCTATATACAGTTCATCTTTTGCTGCAAGGTGGTAAAACTCTTATTGAGGAGACCTATGATGGAGAAACCCCTGTTGAATGGTATTCTAAAACTCTTGAAGAGCAAGATATTCGAGTAAAGAACTCCAAGATACAAACCTATAAGGGTCAGACCATTATTTGGCTAGAGATTGACACGGAAACTACACCCATTGAGGAGTTTACATCTTGGACTGAACTCACGCCAGTGGACACTGAAACGTTGGCTTGGAGAACGGTCTGGTATCCGTGTTCTGTCGAAACACAAAAAGAATGTCTAGGTCTTGCAGTTGCCGCTAAAGAATGTCTCTTGCAGGCGCATGGAAAACACCCTCTTACACTGCAGCAGGTACTGGATGCTATGACATCATCCTAAGCAGTCCTAAAGGATGAACGCGTACTAGGAATAGTAAGAAGAGACATGAACAATCTGGCAAAGACAAGAAAGCGTCCTGTGATGGATATAAGTGGTGGCTTTGTGGGTCTCATGAGTGATAGGTCTGATACCTTTATGAAGTTTCTGTCCACGAATTCCAATGATGCGTTTACACGTCCGTGGCATCGACTTGAACGTGGAATGCGCCTCAATCGTCTTCGTAAATTTGCAGAGGACGAGGCGGAACGTTTTCAGTTTTCAGAGGAGGATAAAACTGCGATGTTTCAGGTGCTTACAAAGGCCCTGGATAAGAAACAGCTGAATAGTAAGGCAATTGTGAATTATGACCACGAGCAGGCTAAAATCCTTGAAATCAAGGGTCTAACCTTTCACAAGGCAGCAGATGGACGTGTTGTCTTTCAGCTGAGTGAACGGAAAACAGGAACGCTGCGTCGAAAGGCAGCATCTCCTGAACCCACGACGCAGTAAGCAAAAAAGCGTCTAAGTATCAATTCTGATCTTATAGAATAGGATAAAAATTGATTTCATGTTCAGAGATGTTCCAATCGCAAATGCTATGTTACCGAATGTCGTCGAGTTTCTTTCCCAGTATCCTCTCGCAGCTACGGATGCTGCAAGTATGGCCCTGTGGCGCGAACAGTGTGAAGCCTCATGGACCCTACTGGCTAATTCCTATCTTGAATCAACAGAAGCTGCCTATGGTACGTCCCTCCTACACACCATGCTTACTGCCTACCAAGACCTCGCTCATCTTGTGGCATTCAAGTCCTACAGCGCTACAGACCGTTGGCCCCTTGCGGAGCGCAGTCGTCATCTGGAAGCCCTCCTCAATCGGCCTCAAGTTGAACAGCGTACTGAACAATGGTACAAAGATGCAGCAAACTTACTCACGGCCAGTCAATTCGGCACACTTCTTCTGAAAGGCCCCAAGGCACGTGCGAATCTTGTATTGGACAAGGCAAAAGGCACTGTAGATACAAGTAGTCGCCGCACTGTAGTTCTTACAGAAGAGATGAATGCTTTCACATGGGGAATTCGCTTTGAGCCAGTTGTAAAACAGCTTTACCAAGTCCTAACAGGAACCCAGGTGGTGGAGCTTGGTCGTCTTCGTCACAGGTCTGATCCGCACCTTGCTG
>JACCDW010746373.1_pt1 | contig 19719 bp, 18 predicted proteins | sample 7449781 | NCBI WGS metagenome assembly JACCDW01 (sample SAMN15323449, study PRJNA562643) | freshwater metagenome | isolation source: river surface water | place: USA:Blue River Watershed | collected 2017-08-18
TCCTTCAGGTGCGCGACTTCGCGGTCCAGCGTGATCGATTCGATCGCGCGGTGCGCGCGCAGCATGATGGTGCCGCCCGGGGTTTCATAGCAGCCGCGCGACTTCATGCCGACATAGCGGTTCTCGACCAGGTCGAGGCGGCCGATGCCATGCTTGCCGCCGATGCGGTTCAGCTCGGCCAGCACGGTCGCCGGCGACATGGCCTTGCCGTTCAGCGCGACGATGTCGCCATTCTTGAATTCGATGTCGAGGTACTCGGCTGCGTCCGGTGCCGCTTCCGGGCTGACGGTCCAGCGCCACATCGATTCTTCGGCCTCGGCGCTCGGGTTCTCGAGGTGACGGCCTTCGTAGCTGATGTGCAGCAGGTTCGCATCCATCGAGTACGGCGCGCCGCCGTTCTTGTGCTTCATGTCGATTTCGATGCCGGCGTCTTCCGCATACTTCAGCAGCTTCTCGCGCGACAGCAGGTCCCACTCGCGCCACGGGGCGATGATCTTCACGCCCGGCATCAGCGCATAGGCGCCCAATTCGAAACGCACCTGGTCATTGCCCTTGCCGGTCGCGCCGTGCGAGATTGCATCGGCACCGGTTTCGCGCGCGATTTCGATCAGGCGCTTCGCGATCAGCGGGCGTGCGATCGAGGTGCCGAGCAGGTATTCGCCTTCATAGACGGTATTGGCGCGGAACATCGGGAACACGAAGTCGCGCACGAACTCTTCGCGCACGTCATCGATGAAGATGTTTTCCGGCTTGATGCCGAACTTGATCGCCTTCGTGCGTGCCGGTTCCAGTTCTTCGCCCTGGCCGAGGTCGGCGGTGAAGGTGACGATCTCGCAGTGGTAGTTGTCCTGCAGCCATTTCAGGATGACGGAGGTGTCGAGGCCGCCCGAATAGGCGAGGACGACTTTCTTGATGTCGCTCATGAGGTTTTCTTCCTTGATTCCAGAAACAATATTCTTTGTCGCGTTTGCCGTGTTCGGTCAGACCTTGCCGAGCACCAGGTACTCGAGCAGCGCCTTTTGCACATGCAGGCGGTTTTCCGCTTCGTCCCACACCACCGATTGCGGGCCGTCGATCACGTCGGCCGACACTTCTTCGCCGCGGTGCGCGGGCAGGCAGTGCATGAACAGCGCATCCTTGTTCGCGCGCGCCATCTTGGCCGCATCGACGATCCAGCCATCGAAGGCTTTCAGTCGCGCTGCGTTTTCCTGCTCATAGCCCATGCTGGTCCAGACATCGGTCGTCACCAGGTCCGCGCCTTCGCAGGCATCGGCCGGGTTCTTGAACACCGTGTAGCGCTGGTTGCCCGGCGAGACCAGTGCCGGATTGATGTCATAGCCTGCCGGCGTCGACACATTCACATGGAAGCCGAACACTTCGGCGGCCTGCAGCCACGAGTACAGCATGTTGTTCGCATCGCCGACCCAGGCGACTGTGCGGCCCGCGATCGAGCCGCGGTGCTCGATGTAGGTGAATACATCGGCAAACACCTGGCACGGATGGTGTTCATTGGTCAGGCCATTGATGACCGGCACGCGCGAGTTGGCGGCGAAGCGCTCGATGATCTCCTGCCCGAAGGTGCGGATCATGATGATGTCGCACATGCGGGACATCACTTGTGCAGCGTCTTCCACCGGCTCGCCGCGGCCGAGCTGGCTGTCGCGGGTGTTCAGGTAGATCGCCGCGCCGCCGAGCTGGTGCATGCCGGCCTCGAAGGACAGGCGGGTGCGTGTCGAATTTTTTTCGAACACCATCACGAGCGTGCGGTCCTGCAGCGGATGGTAGGGCTCGTAATTCTTGAACTTGCGCTTGATGACCTTGGTGCGTTCGATCAGGTACTCATACTCGTCGAGCGACAGGTCGGCAAACTGCAGATAGTGTTTGATTGCCATAAATGAAATCGGCGGCTAGCCTGCGGCTGCCGCCGAAATTTTTAACCCATTGGATTATAAGGGGTTTCGTGGTCCGCGGACAGCTTTCCGCTGGGGCAAGCGCTGGACTTCGAGCAGGGACGCGATGTCGCGTGACATGTGCAGCAGGCGGGACAGGACAACATGCCCGGGCTGTTCCCGGTAGAAAAGCAGGTAGGGGAAGGTAGCCGTGGGCAGGCAGCGCAGGCCGCTGATCCCGAGCACTTGCCCGTAGCGTGGGGAGCCGGCTGACGGGTACTGCCGCAACAGCCTGAAGGTATCGCCGAACGCGGCAAGGAATTTCAATGCCAGCGTGCCCGACTCCAACTCGTAATACTCGGCCGCCTTCTCTACATCAAGGCGCAATGCCGGCCCGCGGTAAATCCGCGTCATTAGCGGAGGGCAGTGCGGCTCCGGATGCCTTCGGCGAGCGACGCCAGCCAGGCATCATCGGCTTCACCCTCGATGCCGTTGTCCAGCCCTTCCTGAATCATGGAACGCAGCGCAGACAGCGCCTCCGGGTTGCCGGCAATGCGCCCGGCCAGATCGTCGATGGCAGCTGCGGCATCCGGCTCACCCCACGACGCGGGCGAGCCCGCAGTCGAAGGCACTGCCTTGGCGCCGAGGGGTGAATCAGTCATCGTCTGGTGCATGGCTTGCCTCCGGTCGGATCGGGAAATGGTCAGCACCGGAAAGCTGACATGGAGATGCTGAATTGGCAATCAAAAATCGCAGCCTGAGGGATCAGCGGAATCCGATTTTCTGTAGGGATTCATGGCGCAACTGCAGATACAAGCCATGTCTTGCTTCGCTGATTCGATGATCGTTCACGGCCTGCAGAATTGCGCAGCCCGGTTCGGCCACATGATGGCAATTGTAGAAGCGGCACTGGCCCAGCGCGCTGCCGAATTCCGGGAAGGCGCGCTCCAGCATGCCTTCGGTCAGGTGGTAGAGCCCGAATTCCTGGAAGCCCGGCGAATCGATGATGGTGGTCTGCGCATCCAGTGCATACAGCCGCGTGAACGTGGTGGTGTGCTTGCCGCTGTCGAGCCGCTTGGAAATCTCCTGCACCGCGAGCTCGGCCTCGGGTACCAGCAGGTTCACCAGCGACGACTTGCCCATGCCGGACTGGCCGATCAGGATCGTCGACTGGCCGGCCAACAGCGGCTTGAGCGTGGCCAGCGTCTGTTCCGGCTGGCCCTTGGCGCTGACTTCATGCACCGGGTAGCCGATGTCGGCATACAGCTGCATGCGGCGGCGCGCGGCGTCCAGCCCGGCCGTCAGGTCGACCTTGTTCAGCAACAGGTGGGCGGCGATGCCGGCGGCATTGGCCGCCACCAGCGCGCGCGATACGAGGTCGTCGGTGAAGCCGGGCTCGGTCGCCACCACGATGAACAGCTGCGTGACATTCGCGGCCAGCAGCTTGGACTTGTACTGGTCGGAGCGGTAGAGCAGGGAGGCGCGCGGCAGAATCTCCTCGATCACGCCCTGGTCGTCGGAGGTGAGCTTGATGCGCACGCGGTCGCCGGTGGCGACATCGCTCTTCTTGCCGCGCGTGACGCACTGGTACAGCTTGCCGTCGGCCTGTGCCAGATAGTGGCGGCCATGGGCGGCAATGATCAATCCTTGCAGTTCAGCCATCAATCATGCGATCAGCTGGATTGCTGCGCGAAGACCTGGTCGATCTTCGCGGCGCAGATGAAATCATTGGCGGACAGGCCGCCCATGCCGCCATTGACCGAATGCGTGTCGTATTTCACGGTGCAGCGGTTGTAGCCGACCACCAGCTCGGGATGATGGTCTTCGCGGTGGATCACGTCGGCGATCGCATTCACGAAGGCCAGCGTCTGGTGATAGTCCTTGAAAGCGAAGACACGCTGCAGCTTGCCGTTGTCGACAGCCCAGCCGGGCAGCGCAGCCAGTGCGTCATCGACCTCGGCGGCCGTCGCCGCATCGGTGCGGTGGCGGCAGGATTGTGCCAGCAGGTCGGAAAGCGTCGTCATCCCGGGCTCTCAGGCGGATAGCAGCTTTTGCACGCGCATCGACGCCGGCGGGTGCGAGTCGTAGAAGGCCGAATGCAGCGGGTCCGGCGTCAGCGTCGATGCATTGTCCTCGTACAGCTTCACCAGCGCCGCGATCAGGTCTTGTGCGTTGCTGTGCTTCGCGGCGAAGGCATCGGCCTCGAACTCATTGCTGCGCGACATGATCGACAGCAGCGGCGAGAACAGGAAAGTGAACACCGGCAGCGCGAACATGAACAGGATCAGTGCCATCGCATCATTGGCGCCATCCATCAGCGGCGCGACGCCGAGGCCGGTGTAGAACCAGACCTGGTTCTTCAGCCAGCCGAGCAGCGCGAGGAAGCCCAGCGACAGCACGAACATCATCACGATGCGCTTGACCACATGGTTGAGTTTGAAGTGACCGAGCTCGTGGGCCAGCACCGCTTCGATCTCGTTCGGCTGCAGCCGCGACAGCAGGGTGTCGAAGAACACGATGCGCTTGGCCGCGCCGAAGCCGGAGAAGTAGGCGTTGCCATGCGCGCTGCGGCGCGAGCCATCCATCACGAACAGGCCCTTGCTCGCAAAGCCGACGCGCTGCATCAGGCCCTCGATGCGCGCGCGCAGCGATTCATCTTCGAGCGGCGAGAACTTGTTGAACAGCGGCGCGATCAGGTTCTGGTAGAAGCCCAGCATGAAGATCTGGAAGCCGCACCAGATCAGCCATGCATACAGCCACCACAGCGAACCGGCTTTCTCCATCAATGTCAGCGTCACCCACAGCAGCGGAAGGCCGATCGCTGCGCCGACCAGCGAGTGCTTGATCAGGTCGCTGAAGAACAGCGCCGGCGTCATCTTGTTGAAGCCGAATTTCTCTTCCAGCCTGAACTGCTTGTAATAGTCGATCGGCAGGTCGATCACACTCGAGATCGCGGTCACCGCAGCGATAAGCGCCAGCTGGTAAGCCATGCCGCGGCCAGCCAGCGGCACCAGCTGTTCCGACAGCCATTGCAGGCCGCCCAGCAGCGTGAAGCCCAGCACGGCAATCGCGTTCACCGTCAGCAGCACGATCTTCAGCTTGCTTTTGGCAATCGTGTAGTCAGCCGCCTTCTGGTGCGCCGCCAGCGGGATCTTGTGCGCGAACTGCTCGGGCACCGTATCGCGATGGCGCGCCACATGGCGGATATGGCGCGACGACAGCCACAGCTTGACCGCCAGCGTGGCCAGCAGGAAGGCAGCAAACAACAGGGAGAAGCTTTGTGAGTCCATCGTAGGCGTATGCGAGAATGCGGGTTTATGCGCGAGCCAGTTCCCGCGCCAATCTGGAAAAGAATTATGTCACAAGCACACGAAGCCCATTCGACACCCGCGACGCGCCCCAACGAGTTCAATCTTGTCTGGATTGACATGGAAATGACCGGCCTTGACCCCGACAACGACAAGGTCATCGAGGTCGCCGCCATCGTCACCGACGCTGAACTCAATGTGCTGGCCGAAGGTCCCGTATTCGTGATCCACCAGTCTGACGAAGTGCTGGACGGCATGGACGCATGGAACAAGGGTACCCACGGGCGCTCCGGCCTGATCGACCGCGTGAAGGCGTCGATCGTCACTGAAGAAGAAGCTTCGCTGCAGATGATCGAATTCCTGAAGCAGTACGTACCGGCCGGGAAATCCCCGATGTGCGGCAATTCGATCTGCCAGGACCGCCGTTTCATGGCGCGCCACATGCCCAAGCTGGAAGCCTTTTTCCACTACCGCAACCTCGACGTGTCAACGCTGAAGGAATTGTGCCGCCGCTGGAAGCCGGAGCTGATCGCCGGCTTCAAGAAGCACCAGTTGCACACGGCGCTGGCTGACATCCGCGAATCGGTGGAAGAACTGAAGTACTACCGCGAGCACTTCATCAAGTCCTGATCCCCACCGCGGGCGAGGCCGGCCGCCGCCGGTGTCGCCCGATGGCGCGGAGCATTGCCTGCGCCAGCCGCAGCCGGAGTCCCCGCCGCAGCCGAGACGAGTCAGCGCGCGGCGGCTTTCCAGAAACGCTGTATCTGCGGTACCGAGGCCTCGACCTCGATTGCCAGCTTGTGGCACTTGGACGGGTCGTCGACCAGCGCCACATCCTCGTCATCGATCTCTTCCGCGCCCAGCTGCTCGATCGCGCGCAGCAGGCTGGCCTGCGGCGAATCGAACAGCGGCGCCCAGGTCTCAGGCCGCAGGTTCACGCCCTCGAGAAAGCCCCAGCACCAGGCCTCGCCATCGAGCACGCTCTTGCCCTTGTGCGGATATTCGCTGAACAGCGGCTCGAAATCCTTGGGCGCGACCTCGAAGGTCACGACGATCTCTTCCAGCATGCGCGTCACCAGCGAGCGGATGCGCTCGGCCTGCTGCGCGTTGCGGAATTGCGGTGCATCCTCGTCATCCGGGCCCCAGACACGCGGCAGCCATTCGTCGACCGGGATGGTTTGCGGGCCGATCGCAATGGCGGTCAGGTAGCCGTGCAGCGCATCCATCGCCATCGTCTCGTCGCCGCAATGCTCGGACATCAGGAAGCGGTCGAGTTCGTCGAATTCCTTCTCGCTCAGCAAAGGTTCGTGCGCCATGGTGCGTGCATTCCAATCAGATAATCAATAAACAAAGCGGAGTTTACCGCGCCACCGACTACAATCGCGCCGATGAATGCTTCCCCCTTGCACTCCTTCGCCGGCCTCGAGCCCGGCACCGTGCTCGACGCGCTGGATGCGCTCGGCCTGCACGGCGACGGCCGCCTGCTGGCGCTGAACAGTTACGAGAACCGCGTGTACCAGGTCGGCATGGAAGAGGGACCGCCGCTGGTGGTCAAGTTCTACCGGCCGCAGCGCTGGACCGATGCCGCCATCCTCGAGGAACACGCCTTCGTGCGCGAACTGAAAGAGGCCGAGGTGCCGGTCGTGCCCGCGCTGGACATCGCCGGCCGCACGCTGCACCAGCACGAAGGCTATCGCTTTGCCGTGTTCCCGCGGCAGGGCGGTCGCACGCCGGAGCTCGATGCGCCGGGCACGCTGGAATGGATAGGGCGGCTGATGGGCCGCATCCATGCCATCGGCGCCGCCCGCCCCTTCACGCAGCGGCCCGCTATCGATGCCGACAGCTTCGGCGAAATGCCGCGCCTGTGGCTGATCTCGCATGAATTCGTACCGGCCGAGCTGCGCGCGAGCTGGGAAAGCGTCAGTGCGCTGGCGCTGGATGGCGTGCGCCGCTGCCACGAGCGCGCCGGCGATGTGCGGCTGCTACGCCTGCATGGCGATTGCCACCCCGGCAACCTGCTGTGGACCGACGACGGCCCGCATTTCGTCGACTTCGACGACAGCCGCAGCGGCCCGGCCATCCAGGACCTGTGGATGCTGCTGTCCGGCGAGCGCAACGACATGCAGCGCCAGCTGGCCGATCTGCTGGCCGGCTACGAAGACTTCAGCGACTTCGACCCGCGCGAGCTGTACCTGCTGGAAGCGCTGCGCACGCTGCGGCTGCTGCACTATTCGGCCTGGCTGGCGATGCGCTGGGACGACCCCGCTTTCCCGCAAGCCTTCCCGTGGTTTAACACCGTCCGTTACTGGCAGGATCGCATCCTCGAGCTGCGCGAGCAGGTTGCGTTGATGGACGAGCCGCCTTTGTGGCCCGTTTGATGGGTTCGATGGACTGGCCCCTTTGGCTGGGCTGTTTGGCTGGGGTGAGTGACTGAGCGGTTTGACCGACCCGTTTGACCTCGGTCAATTTTTTTTCAGAGGCCGTTTGCTAGAGTCGGGCGCATCTTCGGGACTCAGACAGAGGAGCGGCCATGTTCAAGAAAATCCTGGTACCTACCGATGGCTCGGCGCTGTCGGACAAGGCGGTGCAGGCGGCGCTGGACTTTGCCGCCGCCACCGGTGCGTCGGTGGTCGGGCTGTCGGTGGCCCAGCTGTATCCGTTCATGCTGATGCCCGAAGCCGGCGCGATGGTGGACTTGTCGACCTACGAAGAAATCCAGGACAAGAGCGCGCAGCAGGCAATGCAGAAGTTTCGGCAGATGGCCAGCGACACCAAGGTCGCCTGCGAGGTGACGGCCACACGCGGCATTCATCCCTACGAGGAAATCATCAAGACCGCGACCGAGCGCGGCTGCGACCTGATCTGGATGGCCTCGCATGGCCGCAAGGGCCTCGACAAGCTGCTGCTCGGCAGCGAAACACAGCGCGTGCTGTCGCACGCCTCGATACCGGTGCTCGTTTACCGTTGATTGCCCGTGAGTGCAGCCAGACCGGCGCGTTGTGCTGTGCGCGCCGGCGCTTGCTCGTCGCTCAGTGCGCCATCAGCACCGGCACCGTCATCGACGCCAGCACCGTGCGCGTGACGCCGCCCAGCACTACCTCGCGGAAGCGCGCATGGCCATAGGCACCCATCACCAATAGCTCTGCCCCGAGGTCCGCTGCGGCTGACAGCAGCGCATTGCCGGTATCGATGTTGCTGCGGTGCGCATGCACATTCGCCTTCACGCCGTGGCGTGCCAGGAAGAGCGCAAGGTCGGCGCCCGGTTGCTCGCCATGGGCTTCGCCATCCTGCTCCGGGTTGAAGATCAGGATATCCACCGCGTCAGCCGCCGCCAGCAGCGGTAGCGCGCCGGAGATAGCGCGGCTGGCCGCCATGCCGCCATCCCAGGCGATCACGGCCTTGCGGAAGCTGCCGCTGAAGCCGCCGGCATAGGGCACCAACAGCACCGGACGGCCGCTGTGCAGAATGACATGCTCGGGGAAATTCGACATCAGGCCCGGTACCGATTCCGACGGATCGAACTGGCCGATCACGGTCAGGTCGGCATAGCGCGCCTGCAGTGCCATGCCACCGGCGGCATCGTCATCGACCACGCGTGCCTCGATCTCGTCCACGCCTGTGCCGCGGGCCACGGCCTCGAACTTGTGCAGACCCTCGCTCGCATAACGGCGCAAGTGCTCGAGGTGATGCGAGAAGGTCGGGTCGCTCGGGTTGAACGCGCCGCTGTCGAACACATAGCGCGAGATGCCGGTCATCGCTGCACCGATCAGATGGGCTGACTGCGCACGCGCGATGTCGGCGGCGACAGTTGCGCGCACCGGCGCCTGGCGGGATTGATCAACATGGACCAGCACGGTCTTGTAGCTCATGGCTATCCTTTCTGCGGGATCTTCTCGCGGCCGACGTTGACTGCGACTTCGGCGGCTGGGTATAAAAGCGGGTATCGGTAGCGATGTGAAGGTTAACAGATCATCGGCCCGGCATTCGCGCTGCGGCTCGGGCTATCAGTCGGGCGACAACGCCGGCGATAACTCGGGCTATGACTCGGGCTATGACTCGGGCTATGACTCGGGCTATGACTCGGGCGGCGACGCGTGCTGCACCCCGGGCTGCAACCCGGGCTGCGATTTCGGCTGCAACAGCGCCTAGCGTAATTCCTGCAGTGCCGCTCCGTCCACGGTCACGGCGGCAGCTGACACGGTTGCGTAATGATGTTTCTGTAGAATTTGACTCAGGTCAAGCGTCGCCCTGTACTGCCACGACTGCCCCGTCTCGTCGCGGCAGCCTGCCAAACTCATCCGGACCTCTGCCTGAAGCTACTTCATGAGCATACGCAACCTCGACTACCTGTTCTCGCCCAAATCGGTCGTGCTGATCGGCGCCAGCGACCGGCCGCATAGTGTCGGAGCCACCGTGCTCGCGAACCTGATCGCCAGCCGTCGTGGTGACGCCCGGCCACACAGCGTGATGGCCATCAACCCGCGCCACACCGAATTGCTGGGCGTGCCCGTCTATCCCGACGTGGCGAGCCTGCCTGCGGTACCGGATCTTGCCGTCATCGCCACGCCGCCCGCGACCGTGCCCGACCTGATCCGGCAGCTCGCAGAGAAGGGCACGCGTGCCGGCATCGTGCTGACCGCGGGGCTCGATGGTGACCATGGCGACGGCCGCTCGCATCGCGCGGCAATGCTGGAAGCAGCGAAGCCCTCGGTGTTCCGCATCCTCGGCCCCAACTGCGTCGGCCTGATCGCGCCGCATGCCAACCTGAACGCGAGCTTCGCGCATACTTCGGCGCTGCCTGGCAAGATCGCCTTCGTGTCGCAGTCCGGCGCGCTGGTGACGGCCGTGCTTGACTGGGCTCGCTCGCGCGGCATCGGCTTCTCGCATTTCATCTCGCTTGGCGACGCCACCGACGTCGACTTCGGCGATACGCTCGACTACCTGGCGACCGATCCCAAGACCAGCGCCATCCTGCTCTACATCGAGGATGTGCGCAGCGCGCGCAAGTTCATGTCAGCGGCACGCGCTGCCGGCCGCAACAAGCCGGTACTGGTGCTCAAGGCCGGCCGCGTACCCGAGGGCGCGAAGGCCGCTGCGTCCCACACCGGCGCACTGGCCGGCATGGATGCGGTGTATGACGCGGCAATCCGTCGCGCCGGCATGCTGCGCGTGCTGACCACCGATGCGCTGTTCGATGCCGTCGAGACCTTGTCGCGCGTGCAGCCCATGGTCAGCGAAGAACTGATCATCCTCACCAATGGCGGTGGGCCTGGCGTGATGGCGACCGATGCACTGATGCTGTCGGGCGGACGGCTGGCCACGCTCTCGCCGGAGACGATCGCGGCATTGAACCGGTTGCTGCCGGCCAGCTGGTCGCATGGCAATCCGATCGACATCATCGGCGATGCGCCGGTCGAGCGTTACCGGGCCGCGCTGCAGGTGCTGCTCGACAAGCAGCCCGACAACCCCATCCTGTTCATCCACTCGCCGACCGCCATCGTGCCCAGCGCCGACATTGCGCGCGCGATTGCGCCGATGATGCAGCAGTCCCACCATCACATCGTCAGCTGCTGGCTGGGTAGCTCGGCAGTTGCGAATGCGCGGCAGATTTTCTCTGACGCCGGCCTCGCGCATTTCGGCACGCCCGAGGAAGCGGTGCAGGCGTTCATGCAGGCGGTGGAATACCGGCGCAACCAGCAATTGCTGGTGCAGGTGCCGGCCGCCGGCACGCAGCACGACCCGATCGACCTGAAAGCCGCGCGCGCCGTGATCGACAAGGCGCTGGCCGACGGGCGTTATACGCTGACCGAGCCCGAGTCCAAGGCGCTCCTCGATGCCTGCCACATTCCCATCGTCGACACGCGCACCGCGAGCACCGCGCAGCAGGCGAGGGAAGTGGCTGACCAGATTGGTTATCCGGTGGCGGTAAAAATCCTGTCGCCGGATGTGACCCACAAGACCGAGGTCGGCGGTGTCGCGCTCGACCTCGCCGATGGCGCTGCGGTCGAAGCCGCTGCCGCCGGCATGCAGCAACGCCTGCTGCAACTGCGTCCGGGCGCGCGGCTGCAGGGATTCACGGTACAGGCGATGGCGCGCCGGCCCGATGCGCATGAACTGATCGTGGGCATCACCAGCGACCACATCTTCGGGCCGGTGATCCTGTTCGGGCAGGGCGGCATTGCGGTCGAAGTATTGCACGACCATGCAATCGCGCTGCCGCCGCTCAACCAGGTGCTGGCGCGCGACACCATCAATCGCACGCGCGTGTCCGCGCTGTTGAAGGGCTATCGCAACCGGCCCGCGGCCGATATCAATGAAGTCTGTCGTGTGATGATCCAGGTCGCGCACCTCGCGGCCGAGTTGCCCGAGGTCGCCGAGCTCGACATCAACCCGCTGCTGGCTGATGCCGATGGCGTGATCGCGCTCGACGCGCGCGTGATGCTGCGGCCGCAGGCGCTGCGCCACCGGCATGATCGGCTGGCGATCCGACCGTATCCCCAGGAACTGGAAGAGCGCATGCCCTGGATGCAGGAAGCGCTGGAGCTGCGACCGATCCGTCCCGAAGACGGCGAAGAGCATGTGCGCTTCGTGCAGGCGCTCGATCCGGTCGACATGCGCATGCGCTTCTTCATCCACATGCGCGAACTGCAGCCTTCGCAGCTGGCGCGCCTGACACAGATCGACTACGACCGCGAGATGGCCTTCATCGCCGTGCGCCAGCGCGACGATGGCAGCGACGAGACGCTGGGCGTCGTGCGCGGCGTGGCCGATCCGGACAACCATCAGGCCGAGTTTGCGATCTGCATACGCTCCGACCTCAAGGGCATGGGGCTCGGCCACATCCTCATGTCGAAGCTGATCGCCTACTTCCGTCAGCGCGGCACGCGCTGGATCGTCGGCGAAGCCTTGTCCGAGAATCATGCGATCCAGGACCTGACGCGCGAACTGGGCTTCGATGTACGCAGCAATATCGGTGACGGCACCGTCGAGATGAAACTCGACCTTGCTGCTTAGATCAGGCGCTGCCGCTCCGTCAATCCGCGGGTTGCGCCGCGCCTCCTTGTCGCACTGATTGCACGGATCGTGCTGTCTGTGCTGTCACCACTTGTCATCGGCATAACGCAGCAGGCGCGGAAAAATGGCGCCCGGTCATTTTTGACCTGAGTCAAGGAATTTGCCCTGCTGCATCCGTAGACTCCGAATCGCCTGAAAAGCCCGATACGTGCACCTTCGCATGGCATTCACGGCGAGGAGCGAGTCTCGAAATGGTTTCAACAGTAGCAATCCATCCCGTGCAGCATGTCGAATTCGATGGCGGCCTGATCCGTCGACTGTCGCAGTCCGGCCCGCGCTACACGTCTTATCCGACAGCAGACCGCTTCTCCGATCAATTCGGTTACAAGGATTATCTGCAGGCGGTCAGTCACGCGCAGGCGCGCGGTGCCCGCCATCCCTTGTCGCTGTATGTGCACATCCCGTTTTGCGACACTGTCTGCTACTACTGCGGCTGCAACAAGATCGTCACGAAAAATCGTGAGAAGGCCGCCACCTACCTCGGCTACCTGAAACGCGAGATCGCGATGCAGGGCAAGCTGTTCGCCGGCGCCAACCATGTCGAGCAGCTGCACTTCGGCGGCGGCACGCCGACCTACCTGTCCGATGCGCAGATGGATGACCTGATGCAGGTCATTCGCCGCTGGTTCCTGCTGGCCGACGATGAAAAAGGCGAATACTCGATCGAGGTCGACCCGCGCAGCGTGACTGCCGAGCGCATCCACAGCCTGCGCCGCCAGGGCTTCAATCGCATCAGCCTCGGCGTGCAGGACTTCGATGACGAAGTACAGAAGGCCGTCAACCGCATCCAGCCGGAAGCCGCGACGCTGGGCGTGATTCAAGCCGCGCGCGATGCGGGTTTCCGTTCGGTCAGCATCGACCTGATCTACGGCCTGCCCAAGCAGACGGTCATGTCGATGAACCAGACGCTGGACAAGGTGATCGCCGCCAACCCGGACCGCATCGCCGTCTACCATTACGCGCACCTGCCGCACCTGTTCAAGCCGCAGCGCCGCATCAACGAAGACGAACTGCCGAGCTCGGATGCCAAGCTCGACATGCTCGCGCTGTGCATCCGCAAGCTGAACGATGCCGGCTACATCTACATCGGCATGGATCACTTCGCCAAGCCCGATGACGAACTGGCCATCGCGCAGCGCCAGGGCCGGCTGCATCGCAACTTCCAGGGTTACTCGACCCATGCGGAAGCCGATCTGGTGGCCGTCGGCGTCTCGGCCATCAGCTCGGTCGGCATGTGCTACAGCCAGAATGCCAAGACGCTCGACGAGTATTACGACCGTCTCGACAGCGGCGAGCTGCCGGTGGTGCGCGGCTATACGCTGTCGCTGGACGATGTGCTGCGCCGCTTCATCATCCAGATGTTGATGTGCAATTTCGAGCTGTCGCTGCGCTCGCTCGAACAGGCGTACCCGATCACCTTCAAGGCCTACTTCACGCGCGAGCTGGAAGAGCTGAAGGAACTGGCCGAACTCGGCCTCGTCACCCTCGACGATGACTGGATCACCGTCACCCTGAAGGGGCGCCTGCTGATCCGCAATGTCTGCATGGTCTTTGACCGCCACCTGCATGAGGCGCGCCAGTTACAATCGCAGACAGGCGTTCCCTTGCAACGCTATTCCCGTACCGTCTGAAGCCTTACCTTCTGAAACCGCAAGCCTGAATCGCAAGCTTTGGAATCCATCGCGCTCCTGCCGGTCTTCGTGATCGGCCTGCTGGGCGGCGTGCATTGCGTGGGCATGTGCGGCGGCATCGTCAGCGCGTTTTCGATCGCGACGCCGGGCCGTCGTCCATTCCCGGTCGCCGTCACGGCTGCCCCTGCAGACTCGCCGGCCGCTCCGGCCAGCTTCCTTGCTGCCGCTGCTGACAGCGGCACGCGCGTGCTCGCCTTCAATGCGGGACGCATCGTCAGCTACGCCATCGCCGGCGCGCTGGCCGGCCTGCTGGGCAGTGTGCCAACCCTGATCAATCTCGCTGCGGTACAGACGGCTGCCTACTGGCTCGCGAATGCGATGCTGGTCGCGCTGGGCCTGAGCCTGATGAATGCCTGGCACGGACTGGCGCGCGTCGAGCGGGTCGGCCAGCGGGTCTGGCGCCTTGTGCAACCAGCCATCCGCCGTCTGCTGCCGGTGCAGCATGCATGGCAGGCGCTGGCCTTGGGCGGCCTGTGGGGCTGGGTACCCTGCGGCATGGTGTACAGCGTGTTGATGACGGCGCTGCTCACCGGCTCGGCAGTGAACGGCGCGCTGGTGATGCTGGCCTTCGGCCTGGGCACGCTGCCGCTGCTGTTTTCCATTGGTGTGGCCGGCACGGCGATGCAAGGCTTCCTGCAACGACCGCGCGTGCGGCTGGCTGCCGGAGCGCTGGTGCTGGCTTTCGGCGTGCTGGGTTTGGTGCGCGTCGGTACCGGGCTTTCATACGGCTGGCTCGACAGCGTGTGCATCACGCCGGGGCATGTGCGATGACGGCAACGGTGAACGACAAGACGACAACCGCAGCCGGGAACGTTGTCGCAAACGGCAATGCAAACGACACCACAGGCGGCAACGCACATAGCAACGCAAGCGGCACGCCTGCCGTCATGGCAACCACCGGCGCCCATGACAGCGCATGTTTCCATTGCGGCCTGCCGGTGCCTGATGGTAGTCACTGGTCGGTCGTCATCGACAGCCTGCCGCGTGCCATGTGCTGCCCCGGTTGCGAGGCTGTCGCGCAATCCATCGTCGACAACGGCCTTGAAGACTTCTACCGCAATCGTCAGCAACTGCCGGAAGGCGCAGCCGACGCTCAGGCACAGCTGGTGCCGGAGGCGCTGAAGCTGTATGACGCGCCAGAGCTGGCATCGCAATTCACGAATGCCGAAGGCGGCGCCGAAGCGCTGCTGTCGGTCGAAGGCATACGCTGCGCTGCCTGCGTGTGGCTGATCGAAAAGCGCCTGTCGCACGTACCGGGCTTGCAGTCGGCCAGCCTCAATGTCACCACTGAAAAACTGCAAGTACGCTGGGATGCGACGCAATGCAAGCCCAGCGACATCCTGCAGGCGGTGCGCGAAATCGGCTATGTCGCCTACCCGTACGACCCGATTCAACACGGCGAACGACTGCGCAAGCATGCGCGCACGCTGTTCAAGCGGCTGTTCGTTGCCGGCCTGTCGATGATGCAGGTGATGATGTACGCAGTGCCAGCCTATGTGGCCGAGGCCGGCGCCATCGAACCTGACATGGAAGCGCTGATGCGCTGGGCCAGTCTCGCGCTGACGGCGCCGGCCGTGTTCTATTCGGCGCTGCCTTTCTACCAGGGCGCATGGTCGGACCTGAAGGCGCGCGCGCCTGGCATGGACGTGCCGGTGGCGCTGGGCATCGTGGCGGCCTTCGTCGGCAGCGTCTGGGCCACCGTGACGGGGCAGGGCGATGTGTATTTCGATTCCGTCACCATGTTCATCTTCCTGCTGCTCGGCAGCCGCTACCTCGAACTGGTGGCGCGGCGCCGGGCGGCCGGTTCGCTGGAGACCATGCAGCATGCGCTGCCGGACGCCGCATGGCTGGTGCCGGACTGGCCGGCGCTGCGCGAGTCACAGCAAGTCGCGGCCGCGCAGCTGCGTGCCGGCGACGTCATTCTCGCCAAGCCCGGCGAAACCATCCCCGCCGACAGTGTGCTGATCGATGGCGAGACCGCAGTCGACCTGTCGCTGCTGACCGGCGAGAGCAAGCCGCAGCCGCGCCGCATCGGCGAATCGGTCGCCGGTGGCGCGGTCAATGTCAGCCAGCCTGTGTTCCTGCGCGTCGAGAAAGTCGCGCGCGACAGCACGCTGGCGGCGCTGGTGCGGCTGGTCGAGCGCGCGGGTCAGGGCAAGCCGAAGATTGCGCAATGGGCCGACCGTGTCGCAGCCTGGTTCGTCGCGGCGCTGCTGCTGCTGGCGGTCGCGGTGTTCGCGTTCTGGCACTGGCATGACGCCGCACGCGCATGGCCTGTGGCGATTGCGGTGCTGGTGGTGTCCTGTCCGTGTGCGCTGTCGCTGGCCACGCCGTCGGCCCTTGCTGCAGCTTCCGAGCGCCTGCTGCGGCAGCGCGTGCTGGTGATACAGCCGCATGTACTCGAAACCTTGCACCGTGCAACGCATGTGGTATTCGACAAGACGGGCACGCTGACCGAGGGCAAGCCATCGCTCCAGCGCACCGTACGTCTGGGCAGCATCGATGAAGCCTCGGCACTGCGCATCGCAGCCGCGCTCGAATCGGGCAGCGCGCATCCGATTGCGCAAGCCTTCATCGCTGTACAAGCCGGCGGCAATGCCGATACAAACGCCAAGACAAGCGCCGCTGCTAATGCCGGCGCGGACACCGGCGCCAGCGCCAAGGCCGCGCTGCCGCAGGCAAGTGCGATGCATGTCGAGCCGGGCCGTGGCATCGCTGCCGATGTCGATGGCCGGCGCTGGCGACTGGGCAGCGCGGCCTGGGTCGCCGAACTGGCAGGTACAGCAGTCAACGCAGGCGCCGCAGGCAGCGCAGGCAGTGAGGACAAGGCCGTGCCGGTTGCGGAGGCTGCCGGCGTGACCGACGTCTTCCTCGGCACAGATGGTGAGTGGGTCGCGCGTTTCGAACTGGCCGATGCGATCAAGGCCGATGCCAGTGCGGCGGTCAGCTGGTTCCGCGCGCGCGGCTGCAAGACGGTGCTGCTGTCCGGCGATGCGCCGGCGATTACGGGCGAGGTCGCGCGCAGCCTGCAGATCGATGAAGCGCACGGCGGCATGCTGCCGGCGCAGAAGATGGCATTCGTGCAGCAGTTGCAGCAGCAGGGCGCGGTGGTGGCGATGGTCGGCGATGGCATCAATGATGCCGCCGTGCTGAAGGTGGCCGATGTGTCGTTCGCGATGGGATCCGGCGCAGCGCTCGCGCAGTCGCATGCGGATGCGGTGCTGCTGCATGCCAGCCTGTCATCGTTGCTGGATGCGGCGCGTGCGGCGGACGACTGCATGCGCGTGATCCGGCAGAATCTCTGGTGGGCAACGTTCTACAATCTGGTCGCGATACCGGCGGCGGCCTTCGGCTTGCTGACGCCGTGGATGGCCGGCGTCGGCATGTCGGCCAGCTCGGCGCTGGTGGTGCTCAATGCGCTGCGGCTGCAGCGCGCGTCGAGCCACAAGACCCTACGATAGACCTTCGATCGACTTCGACAGACCGCGCATGGAATCCCTGTACCTGCTGATACCCTTGTCCGTGATCGTGGTCTTCATCGCGCTGTGGATCTTCTTCCGCGCGATGGACAGCGGCCAGTTCGATGACCTCGAAGGGCCGGCGCTGCGCATCCTGCAGGATGACGACCGGCCGGCGGCTGCCGATCATGACCAGCAGCGGGATGCGGCGCATGACCCGGCGGCGCATGACCCGGTGTCGCCAGCCGCCCGGTCGGACAAGCATTGACGCCGCATTCTGCAGCACCCATCAACCGAAGCGATATACGTCGCGCCACAACAGCGTCGAGCCATTCAGGCTGCCTGCTGTCGGCGGCTTGCGCCAGTCCATCGTGGCGAGTTCATCCACGCTGGCTGTTTGGGTGAAGCACAGCAGCATGTTGATGCGTGCGAGGCACGCATGGATGGCTTCCGGCGCGAGCAGCCCTGACAGCAGCTCCGGCAGACGGTCGCGCAGGCGTTGTACATCCGCATGGGAGGCGTGGTCCAGATACGGCGGCACACCCATGTTGCGCCAGAACGCGGGGAGATCGCTCTCCCAGCAATAATTTTCTTCCAACGCTGCGCGCGTCGGGAATGCGAAGTCCTTGTCGAAGCTGGTAATGGTGGCGTTGACGGCGTCGAAGAGATAATTGCCGCTGCTCGAATCCAGATCCCCGATGATCCAGTCGACGGCTTGCTTGCGCAGCATGGCGACAATCAGGTTCGGCTGGCTTGCCACAGCCGCTGTCATCCTTCCGGTGCTTTGATCGGGCAGCACGATCAGTACGCCTTCATCTTCGGCCACACCGACCAGCCTGTCGTTCACCAGCCGTGATATCCAAGCCTGCCTGCGTCGCTGCGAGCAGGGCTGGCCGAGCCGCTTCAGGACCTTGTTCAATTCTGTCTGGTTGTCGTGGGCCATGTCATGCCATTTGCCCGTCGTGACGGCCTGGCCGTGAACGAAGTCCATCAGTATTCCCAGCCTGAGCTCGCCCTTGTACTCGCCCGCTGCCAGCCTGACCTTGCAGATGGTGTTCCAGCCCAGTGCTTCGTCCAGGCGGGAGGCGGCGAGATTGTTGGCGCTGCAGTTCACGCGGGACGCAAATGCCGGCGCGTTCACATGCGCGGGGCTCACCCTGCCGGGGTCGGGCTTGAACACGTACTGCTTGCCTTCGATCTTCAGGATCGATGTTTCATTGTATGAACCCTTGCGCAGGAAGCTCATCGTGGCGAAAGCATCTTTCTTCCACACGAAGGGCGCGGTATCGGCGCGCAAGGGCAGGTGCATCGCGCGATACAAGCGAAGGATTTGCGAACCTCGCGAGCCTTCCAGTCCGGCCGCTGCGCAGCCAGCGATTTCATCTGCGTTCAAGGGTGCTTCGTATCGGCCAAGCCACTTGCTGAGCCGGATCGCGTATCCGACATCAATGCCGGACAGGACGGCTTGCAGCAGTGTGTCGCGATCGACCCGCGATGCCGGCATCCCGGGCAGCTTGAGCAAGCCCTTGATCAGCATGTTTGCCTCGCGGCGCTTCACGTCGTCGACCACCGGTGCCGATTGCAAGGCCAGCCAGCGCCGATTGATGGCGACTGCCTGCTCATGCGCCGGCAAATGCTCATAGAGCGCAGGGTCGACGGCGCGCGGCGCGCGTATCACGAACGAGGGTTCGGTGGCGACCTGCGCGGCAGCGTGGCCGGCATCGTCGGGATCGTCCGGATTGGTGGGATGATCGGAATGCTTGGGATAGTCGATGGCAGCGGTGGCCCGACCGCCACCGGTCGCCCATGCGAGCCTCGCCCGGATTGCCGGTCCGTTATCCGGCAGCGGTAGAACGCTGACATCGCAAGTGTGCGGGCTGGCCTGCGAGTCGGGCACCAATGCAGCCTGCGCTGGGGCTGATACCGGTGTTGCGGTCGTGCCGGACTGCGGCGGTACATGGCTGGACTGGGGCAGGGGAATGCTGGCGTGGGCGCGCATGGCAGGTCCGGTCAGGGGAATGGCGATTGAGGAGATGCTGGTCGCTTTAAGTTCCGGATTGCCAGGTCGGATTGCAGCCTGATGCGTCTGCATCCTGAATACCAGATATAAGCTAAGCGCACAGTCAATCGACGTCCGGCCATTTTTGACTCATATCAAGGAAATTTGCCCCCCCGAAACGTACCCTGCGGCATCTTCGTCGTAAACCTTGGGGAGTTTCTGTGGACACAGCACTGAACTACAACTACCGGGTGGTCAAGCAATTCGCGATCATGACCGTGGTGTGGGGCGTGGTGGGCA
>JACCDW010778154.1_pt1 | contig 19719 bp, 20 predicted proteins | sample 7449781 | NCBI WGS metagenome assembly JACCDW01 (sample SAMN15323449, study PRJNA562643) | freshwater metagenome | isolation source: river surface water | place: USA:Blue River Watershed | collected 2017-08-18
ACCAAACCCGTGAGGTGCTGGACCTGTGCACCGGCAATGGCAGTTTGGCGGTGTTGGCTGCATTGGCTTGGCCCGAAGTGCAAGTGACTGGAGCCGATATTTCTGCAGATGCATTAGAGGTGGCCGCCATCAATGTGGCGCGCCACGGTCTGCAAGAACGCATTCAGTTGGTCGAGAGCGATGGCCTGAAGTCGCTCAAAGGCGGTTTTGATTTGGTGCTGTGCAACCCGCCCTATGTTTGCCAAGCCAGTATGGCGGCTTTGCCTGCCGAATACTTGGCCGAGCCCCGCTTGGCCTTGGCCGGTGGGACTGATGGCATGGACTTTATACGCCAGTTGTTGCGCGACGCGCCAAAGCACATGACGGCGCATGCGGTGCTGGTGCTGGAAATTGGCAATGAGCGCGAGCACTTTGAAGCTGCTTTCCCTCAATTGGAAAGCACTTGGCTGGACACCAGCTCGGGCGATGACCAAGTCTTGCTGCTGACCCGCGAGGCCATCGCCAACTTGCACTGACCCACCTTGAGCCTGCTGGGCCACACGCCAATGGCACAACCTGCCGCCCCCAAGAGGCGGCCATTTACTGAGAACACGAGACCGGCCTGACCGGCATTGCGCCCCCATGATCAATCTGAAAAACGTCACCCTTCGCCGAGGCACCAAAGTGCTGTTGGACCAAGCCTCGGTCACCCTGAACCCCGGTGAAAAGGTGGGGCTGGTGGGACGCAACGGCGCCGGCAAATCGACCTTGTTTGCGCTGTTCAATGGCACCTTGCACGAAGACGGTGGCGACTTTGACATGCCCAAGGCTTGGCGCATGGCGCAAGTGGCGCAAAACATGCCCGAGACCGATCAGCCTGCTTCAGAGTTTGTGCTGGAAGGCGACACCCGACTGGCCGAGTTGCGCGCGCGACTGGTATTGGCCGAAGCCTCTGGGGACGGCATGGAAATGGCGCATGTGTACACCGACTTGGCTGACGCCGGGGACCACGATGCCTTGCCCCGCGCAGAGGCGCTGATTTTGGGTCTCGGTTTTCGAGTCGATGAACTGAACCAGCCCGTGAACAGTTTTTCAGGCGGCTGGCGCATGCGCTTGCAATTAGCCCGTGCGCTGATGTGCCCCTCCGATATTTTGTTGCTGGACGAGCCGACCAACCACTTGGATTTGGATGCCTTGGTCTGGCTGGAGGCCTGGTTGCAACGCTATGCCGGCACCATGATTGTGATCAGCCATGACCGTGAATTTTTGGATGCGGTCACCGATGTCACCTTGCACATTGAGCACGCCAAATTGACGCGTTATGGCGGCAATTACAGCGCCTTCGAGATCTTGCGCGCGCAACAAATGGAGTTACAGCAGGCGTCATTTGCCAAGCAACAAGACAAGATCGCACACCTGCAAAAGTTCATCAACCGATTCAAGGCGCAGGCCAGCAAGGCCAAACAGGCGCAAAGCCGTGTCAAAGCCCTCGAGCGCATGGAAAAAGTGGCCCCTCTGTTGGCCGAAGCCGAATTCACATTTGGCTTCAAAGAACCGCACAACTTGCCCAATCCGATGCTGGCCATCAGCGAAGCCCGTTTTGGCTACACCGTAGACCACGCGCCCAAAGCCATTTTGCAAGGGGTGAGCAAATCGGTTTTGGCGGGGCAACGAATTGGTATTTTGGGGGCCAACGGCCAAGGCAAATCGACCTTGGTGAAGACCATCGCCCGCACCATGCCATTGTTGGCGGGCACGCTGACCGAGGGCAAAGGGCTGAACATTGGCTACTTTGCTCAGCAAGAGCTGGATGTGCTGCACCCTGCCGATACGCCGCTTGAGCACATGATTCGTCTGGCCAAAGAGCTCGGGCCCCAAAGTGGCGAGCCCAGCCGTGAGCAGGATTTGCGCAACTATCTGGGCACCTTCAATTTTTCGGGTGACATGGTCAAACAAACCGTGGGCACCATGAGTGGTGGCGAAAAAGCACGTCTGGTGCTGGCCATGATCGTCTGGCAACGCCCCAACCTGTTGCTGCTGGACGAACCCACCAACCACTTGGATTTGGCCACCCGAGAAGCGCTGTCGATGGCGTTGAACGAGTTTGAAGGCACCGTCATGCTGGTCAGCCATGACCGCGCTTTGCTGCGTGCCGTGTGTGACGAGTTTTGGATGGTGGGGCGAGGCAAAGTCGAGCCCTTTGATGGCGATTTGGACGACTACCAGCGTTACCTGCTGGACGAATCAAAACGCCTGCGCGAAGAAGCCAAAAACATGGCGCGAGATGCGGCGATGCCCGACAGTTCGGTGGCGGCGGCTCCAGCAGTTGTGGTGTCATCCGCCCCTGAAGCCGCAAGCATCACGCCCCAACAGGCCAGCAAACCGAGCGCTCATGCAGCAACGGGTCTCAGCAGCGCCGAGCAACGCAAACTGGATGCCCAAAAACGACAACAGTTGGCCGCACAAACACGTCCCCTGAAGCGTGAGCTCGAGCAAAACGAACAGCGCATGGCCAGTATCGAAGCCGAAAAAGTCCAACTCGAACAGCTGTTGAGTACCCCTTTGCCGCCAGCCGAGATCGCCGAAGCCGGTCGCCGCTTGAAAGCGCTGGCGGACGAAGTCAGCGCCTTAGAGGAGCGATGGCTCGAATTGACCCACTTACTCGAAGAGGCCGCCTGAGACAACGCGCCAACCGGCGTGTTGATTGGCTTTGTTGTTTTCGTATTCCCACGCCGTGCCACAGCGATCACAACGGTAAGACGTGAGGGTGACCTGCCCTGCTTCGCGTTGCACCTTGCGATTGGTGCCTTGCACCAACTCGGCATGGCCTGGCGCACGTCGCCAGTGCTGCTGAATGCCAGCGCAGGGCTCGCAAAGGGCCCGAGGCGACACATCAGTTGGGCGATTGTTTGGGCTGCTCATGGCATTCTTTCGGTGGGTGTCTGCGGCCAAGTGGCGTTGGACCAAGAAAAAAGCACTTTGTACCGAAATACAAAGTGCTTTTTATTGGATTGGTGGGACCAGCGGGGGTCGAACCCACGACAAACGGATTAAAAGTCCGCTGCTCTACCAACTGAGCTATGGTCCCTTTGCTTCAGTGGCATTGCACTGGAGCAAGACTCAAATTATAGCGTTATTTCGAGGCCTTCAGAGACCGCTCAGCCAAAAAATTCAAAATTTCTGATGCCGCGCACATGCCAAAAGTAGCCGTCACGCTGACCACCGAACCATAGCCATGGCAATTGAGCGTGCCATCGCCTTCGATGGCGCAAGACGCATCGGGTGGTGCCACCGACTCACGGCTAAAGACCCCTCGAACACCCATGCATTTTTCGCCCTTCGGAGCGCCATGGTGCTTGCGCAACCGGTAACGCACTTGGGCCAACAATGGGTCGTGGGTAATTTTGGACAAATCGTCCACATCCACCTTGTGCGCCAAACGCTTTCCGCCTGCCGCCCCCACCATGACAAAGCCCACCTTGTGCGTCAAAGCCCAATCCGCCATGACCACTTTGGCCCGCACCTGATCACACGCATCCACCAGGGCATCGGGCGTCTCCGTGAGAAGCGTGGGCCAGTTTTCAGGGGTGACGAATTCGTCCACGGCCGCGACTTGGCAATCGGGGTGAATCAAGGCAATGCGCTCTTTCATGGCCGCCACTTTTGACTGCCCTGTGGTGTTGGTGAGCGCATGAATTTGTCGGTTGATGTTGGACTCGGCAATGTGGTCCATGTCCACCAAAGTCAAGCGGGCCACGCCACTGCGGGCCAAAGCCTCGGCCACCCAAGAGCCCACGCCGCCAATGCCCACCACCACCACATGCGCCTGGCGAATTTGCAGGGCGCCTTGCACGCCATACAACCTTTGCAAGCCCCCAAATCGCCGCTCATCTTCGCTTGGCAGTACCCGCTCTGCGTTCATACAGACTCCGCTCGCCGCATTTGCCAATTCAGCCCCACCACGGCCCCCAACACAATGCCCGAGATGGCCACAAAACTGCCCAAGCTCAGTGTCGACAAGCCAGACAAACCTTGGCCAACGGTGCAACCCAGGGCCATGACTCCGCCCACCCCCATCAAGCAGCCCCCCAACAAGTGCAAAGTCAAATCAGAGGTTTGGGTGAACCCCTCCCAACGGAAGGAGCCTTGATGTTTGGCACTGATGAACGAGCCCAGCGCCAAGCCCAGCACCGTCATCATGCCCAGGGTCAAACGTTTGCTGCCATCGCTCAGGTACATCAGGGCGTCCCACCACAAAGCCACGGGGGCGGTGAGGCTGATGGCCTCCATGCGACCACTGGCAGAACCCAAAAAAACCGGCTCTAAGGTCTCAGGGTGTTCGGCAACAAAGCCCATGACACCTGCAATCCACCAAAACGCCACCACCACCAAGCCAACGCCTAAGCCTGGCGCCATGTTTGGCCAGCGCATTAACTGTCGGTCTTTGAACACCCAAAGGCACAGTAAGCCAGCAAACAAAACAGCTGCAAGCAACCACGCCAAGGGCTGTGACAGACCCGTATAGCTGCTCAGCCATTGGCCCACAAATGGCCCCGCCCCGGTGCCCACAGTCACTTGATCCAAAGATTTGACGCGCCAAATCGCGACCAGCCCACGCATGGCGGCCAAAGCGGAAATGCCCACCGCCATCAACACGACCAATGATTTCAAGTTGCCTGCACCAACACGTACCAAAGATTTGCTGACGCAACCCGATGCCAACACCATGCCTGACCCAAAAAAGGCACCACCTAGCAACAATGACAGCCAAGACAGTTGTTGGCCCGCGTAAATGGTGTTGTTCGGATTGATCAAGCCTTGCCAAGCCATGACGCCAAAACCCAAGGCCGCCACGGCCACAGCGAGCACCCATTGCCGTGCGCGCGTGAAGTCGCCCATGACCACACCATCGCTGATGGCCCCCATGGTGCAAAAGTGCGTGCGGTGGAACAAAGCCCCCGCCAGTGTGGCCAACAAAAAAGTCAGTCCCAGCACCAGCGCGGTTTGTATTTGCAGTTGCTCGAGCGTGATCACCCGAATGTCCAGATGTTCAGGTTCAGCGCAAACGCGCCAAGCGGTCGCGGGCCGTGGCCGCAGTCTCGGTCGTGGGATGCGCTTTGATCAAATCGTCCAGAGACTTGCGGGCCGACCGCAAGTCCTTCAGCTCAATTTGAATGTTGGCAATGGCCAACATGGCTTCGGGGGCACGAGGGTGTGTCGGTGTTGACTTCAACATTCTTTGGAAATTCGCCAAAGATTCCTTGTAGTCCTTGTTGGCATATTGCGCATTGCCCAACCAAAACAACGCCGTGGGCACATAGCCACTCAGGCGGTAACGGTTCACAAATGCACCCAAACCGGTTTGAGCCGCGACAAAATCGCCACTGCGAAAGAGTTCCATGGCCGCGTCGTACTCGCGTTTTTCAGCGGGTTCGGCCATGAACTCAGCACCGTCCAAGCTGACCTTGACGGGCTCCAGACGCTGCATGCGCTCATCCGAGCGGCGCAGGCGATCTTCCAAGCCCAAAAGCAGGTCTTTTTGGCGAACCTGCAGTTCAGACAAATCACGGGCCAGTTGTTCTTGTGCACCGCGGCTTTTTGACAAATCGGATTTAAGACTTTCAATTTGCCCCTGCAAATCGAGCAAGGCACGGCGCAACTGGGCGTTTTCATCGCCCATGCCTTTGATGACCGTGTTGGATTGCTCAACGCGTTGGCGCAAATCCAAGATGGCTCTGCGCGCCTCTTCGTCCTCAAACAAAGCGGCTTGGGCTGTGCCCATCAGGCCGGCCAGCACGATGGCCAGTGCCCCGCGAAGCCCCACCGAGATCGTCATGGCGCACTGGGTCATGGCGATCAGTACCGAATTTCAACTCGGCGGTTTTTCGCCAAGTCGTCTTCAGATGAGCCCTGAGCCGCTGGCTTTTCTTTGCCATAACTGACCGCTTCCATTTGGCTGTCAGGCACACCCAGCAAGCTCAGTGCTTGACGGACGGCTTCGGCACGCTTTTGACCCAGCGCCAAGTTGTATTCACGGCCGCCACGCTCGTCGGTGTGGCCTTCCAAGTTGGCTTTGCGTTGCTTGTTGGCTTGCAAGAAGCGGGCGTGGCTTTCGAGCACAGGGCGCGCTTCGGCACGCACCACAAAGCTGTCGTAATCAAAAAACACCACATGCGCCACCCCCACAGGGCCAATGCCTGTGCTGGATTTGTCAACCACCACAGACGCGACACCCGTCTGCGCGTTGTTTTGTTCACTGCCAACGGCTTGCGCGGTCGCACCCGAAGAGGTGGCGGCTTTGTCTTCCACCGGCACATCGTCCAGCTTCACACCCGAGGCGCAACCGGCCAACAGAGAAACCAACAACAAGCTGGCGAACAGATTTTTTTTCATGATTTTCCTTGTCAATTTAACGTCTAAATTCATTTGCGCATCGGGCCCCAATAGGGCTCACGAATGTCGCCACCTTGCCCCGCCAAGCGGGCTTTGATGCGCCCATCCAAGGTGGTGGTCATCAAGGACTCGCGCCCTTGAAAGACGGTGGCATACACCAGCAAACGGCTGTTCGGCGCGAAGCTGGGACGCTCGTCCGCCGATGTATCGGTCAGCGCGGTCACTTGGCCGGAGGCCAAATCCATCAGTTGCAAACGGAAACCGCCGCCTGTGCGAGAGATGTAGGCCAACCAGCGACCGTCGGGACTGACAGCGGGTGAAATATTGTAAGTGCCCGTGAATGTCACGCGTTCAGCCGGGCCTCCTTGGGCGGGCATGCGGTAGATCTGGGGGCTTCCCCCGCGGTCACTGACAAAAAACAAAGTTGTGCCGTCGGGTGAAAAGGCCGGCTCGGTGTTGATGCCGCCGGGCGGCGTCAACCGGCGAGGCTCGCCGCCATTCAAATCAATGCGGAAAATCTGAGAACCGCCATCTCGGCTGAGTGTGGCCGCCAAAGATTTGCCGTCCGCACTCCAAGCTGGGGCGCTGTTCGAGCCTTTGAAATTGGCCACAGCGCGGCGTTGTCCCGTGGCCAATTCGTGCACATAAACCACCGGCTTGCGCAACTCAAAAGATACATAGGCCAATTGGGCGCCACTGGGTGACCACGAGGGTGAAATGATCGGCTCAGGGCTGGTCAATGCCGCCTTGGCGTTTTCGCCATCCGAGTCGGCGATCCAAAGCGAATAACGCCCACCGGCTTTGGTGACATAGCTGATGCGAGAGGCAAAGGCACCGGGCGTGCCGGTGAGTTGTTGATAAACCCAGTCGGCGATGCGGTGCGCTGACAAGCGCAGGTCTGCGGCGGACACCGTGTCTTTGAAGTCGCCTTTTTCTTGCCCTTTGACCGCATCCCACAAGCGCGCTCGAACATCAAAACGGCCGTCCGCCAAGCGCGTCACTGAACCGGCCACCAAGGCCTCGGCGGAAAGTTGACGCCAGGGCCCCCAATCAGGGCGGCTGGTTTCATCCAAAGCCGCTGCGCCCACATCCAGACCTTTGAATTGGCCGCTTCGCTCCAAGTCAGACTGAACAATGCTGGCCAGCTTTTGGGGAGCCGCAGCCTCCCCCTTGAATGGCACGATGGCCACGGGCAATTGGGTCATGCCCACACCGGTCACTTCAACGCGAAATTGGGCCCAAGCCGGCAACGCCAAAGCACTCAAAAACAACCACTGAAGCATCCAGTTCATGGGGAACATGCGCATTAAATTGATCTTCATGGGAGGGGAAGGACTGTCGAATTCTTGAAAACCGTGATCGTACACCGTAGTCATGACTTTTCTCTCGCCGTAACGGCCTTCCTTACAATCCACGCCATGAGTCAAAACCCGCCCAACCCCACGCAGACCCCGAACATCCGGGCGCGGCTGCGCCGACTGATGCCCTATTTTGGAAGCCAGCGGGGCATTTGGGCGGTGGCTGTTTTGGCCACGCTGGTGGGGGCATTGACCGAACCCATGATTCCAGCGCTTTTTCAACCTTTGCTGGACCAGGGATTTGCAGAAAACAAACTCCCCTTGTGGGTCATTCCCGCCGTCGTTTTGGGCTTGTTTTCGGTGCGCGGATTGGCCAACTTCGTGGCGCAATACGCGCTGTCACGCATCACCAATGACGGCATGGAGAAACTCCGCTCGCGTTTGTTCGCTCAGCTCATGAGGGCTGACTTGTCACTTTTTTCAAAGCAGTCGGCCAGCACCCTGTCCAACACCATCGTCTACGAAGTCCAATCGGGCGCAGCCCAATTGGTCACCGCGGTGATTGCCTTGACGCGAGACGGCTTCACCCTCATCGCCTTGCTCAGTTATTTGATGTGGCTGAACTGGAAGCTGACGCTGCTGGTGTTCACGGTCGCACCCGGCCTGAGTTGGATCATGAAAGCCCTCTCAAAACGGCTTTATAAATTGACCAAAGAAAGCCAGAACGCCACCGACAATTTGGCTTATGTTGTTGAAGAAAATGTGCTGGCCCACCGTGTTGTGCGCTTGCAAGGCGGCCAAGAACATCAATTGGCGCGGTTCAAGCAACTGGCCTTGATCCTGCGCCGTTTGGCATTGAAGTCGACGGTGGCCTCTGCGGCCATGACCCCCCTCACCCAAATGGTGGCCGCTTTGTCCTTGTCCATGGTGTTGGTGTTGGCGCTTTACCAAAGCCAAAACGGCGCTTCGGGCGCCACGGTGGGTGGTTTTGTGGCCTTCATCACCGCCATGCTGATGCTGATTGCGCCCATCAAACGGCTGACTGAAATTTCGAACCCCATCACCCGAGGTCTGGCGGCGCTTGAGCGAGGCCTGAACTTGATTGACGATGCGAAAGAAGAAACCCAGGGCACGTACACCACCCCGCGCGCCAAAGGCTCGGTGACTTGGACGGATGTTCATTTGCAGTTCACCGCCGACAGCCAGCCTGCGTTGAGCGGGGTTAACCTGAGTATCCAACCTGGCGAGACGGTCGCACTGGTGGGCACCTCGGGTGCGGGCAAATCGACATTGGTTCAGTTGTTGCCACGTTTCGTTCAGCCCACTGCTGGCACCGTGAGTCTGGATGGCACGCCCTTAGAGCAATGGGACTTGGTCAATTTGCGCCAGCAATTTGCCTTGGTTAGCCAAGATGTGGTCATGCTCAACGACACTGTGGCCGCCAACGTGTGTCTGGGTCAAAACGCCGACAGAGCTCGCATCCAGGCCAGCTTAGAAGCCGCCAACCTATGGAGCCATGTGGTGCAAATGCCGATGGGCATGGACACCCTGCTGGGCCACAACGCCAATGAACTTTCGGGCGGCCAGCGCCAACGCTTGGCCATCGCACGGGCACTCTACAAAGATGCTCCTATTTTGATTTTGGACGAAGCGACATCGGCACTGGACAACGCCTCTGAGCGTTGGGTGCAAGAGGCCTTGGAAAAACTCATGCACGGACGCACCACGCTGATCGTGGCCCACCGTTTGTCGACCATCGAACACGCCGACCGCGTGGTGGTCATGGAGAAGGGGCAAATTGTGGAGCAAGGCGCACCCGCTGCCCTGCTGGCCCAAGGGGGCGCTTACGCCAAGTTGCACCGCCGGGGTGAATGGGCAAGCGAGGGCGACTAACTGCTGCGTTAGAGCAACACCACATCGTATTGCTCGGGCCCCATTGCGGGCTCGACTTGCAGTGAAATGGGCTTGGCAATGAAGTCCGACAAACCCGCCAAGTGCTGACTCTCCTCGTCGAGCAACAAATCAATGACCGGCGATGCCGCCACCACACGAAATTCGCGGGGATTGAACTGGCGCGCTTCGCGCAAGATTTCGCGCAAGATGTCGTACACCACCGAACGGGCTGTTTTGACGATGCCCTTGCCCTGGCAACTCGGGCAGGGCTCACACAGCATGTGAGCCAACGACTCGCGGGTGCGTTTGCGGGTCATCTCCAGCAAGCCCAGCGACGAAAACCCGCCCGCCATGGTTTTCACGCGATCGCGGGACAGTTGTTTGCGAAACTCCGCCAACACCGCGTCTTGGTGGTCGGCACGCGCCATGTCGATGAAGTCGGCAATGATGATGCCGCCCAGATTGCGCAAGCGCAGTTGGCGCGCAATGGCTTGGGCCGCTTCGAGGTTGGTCTTGAAAATGGTGTCTTCAAAATTGCGGGCACCGACATAACCTCCGGTGTTCACATCCACCGTGGTCAAGGCTTCGGTTTGGTCAATGATGAGGTAGCCGCCCGATTTCAGATCGACCCGACGACCCAAGGCCTTGGCAATTTCTTCGTCGATGGCATACAAATCAAAAATCGGCCGCTCCCCTTTGTACAGGTGCAGGCGCTCGGCCGCTTTGGGCATGAACTCGCGACCAAACGACATCAAATCGGCAAACTGCTCTTGCGAGTCAATGCGAATGCTTTGTGTGGCCTCGCCCACCAAATCGCGCAACACACGTTGCAACAACGTCAGGTCTTGGTGCAACAACGATGCGGGGGGCAAACGCACCGAGGCTTCTTTGATGCGCGCCCACGTCTTGCGCAAGTAGGCAATGTCTTCTTGCAACTCTTCGTCGCTTGAGTCTTCGGCGTTGGTACGCAAAATAAACCCACCCCCGGCCTCGCCCACCAGGGCTTGCAGCCGTTGGCGCAGCGCATCGCGTTGCTCGGAAGGGATTTTTTGCGACACCCCAATGTGGTCGTCTTGCGGCAAGAAAACCAAGTGCCGACCGGCAATGCTGATCTGGGTGGAGAGTCGTGCCCCTTTGGTGCCCATGGGGTCTTTGATGACTTGCACCATGATGGCGCGGCCCTCAAAAACCTGCTTTTCGATCGGGACCAAAGGCTGGCCCGTGCGCGCGGTTGCCGCCTCGCCATCGGTGTGCTTTTGCCAGACATCGGCCACATGCAAAAACGCGGCTTTGTCGAGCCCGATGTCAATGAAAGCCGACTGCATGCCCGGCAATACACGCGCAACTTTGCCCAAATAAACATTGCCCACCAGCCCACGCTCTAAGGTGCGTTCGACATGCAGCTCTTGCACTGCGCCAAATTCGACCACCGCAACCCGCGTTTCTTGGGGCGACCAATTGACCAAAATATCTTGTTGCATCGGTAAATTCTGGGTGGGAAAGATGGAATTTGAATTCTGCTCGAACCGCTCAACAGCGCACGCCAACCGAGCGCAACGCTTGAGCCGTTTCAAAAAGAGGCAAGCCCATGATGCCTGAATAGCTGCCCTTGATCTGATCAATATGAACAGCTGCCCTGCCCTGCACGCCATAGGCTCCGGCTTTGCCCATGGGCTCGCCTGAGGCGACATAAGCGTTGATTTGCGCGCTCGTCAAAGGCGCAAAACGCACCCATGACTCAGACACAGCGGCCACCCTTTGACGGCCTTTTTGCACCGCAATGGCCGTTAAAACTCGGTGTGTTTGGCCTGACAGCAAGCTCAAGATACGCCGAGCATCGGCGGCATCTGTCGGTTTGCCCAAAATCTGTCGTCCCAAGCACACCGTGGTGTCTGCGCACAACACCGGGGCCGCAGGCAGCCCCTGCCGTTGCAGGCGCTGCACGGCAGCGTCCAGCTTGAGACCGGTCACGCGGGCCACATAACGTGCGGGCGCTTCCTGCCCGCGCACCGCTTCTAGCGACTCCGCGTCTTCGTCTGGCGAGGCCAGCAAAAGACGGTGAGCCACACCGATCTGGTCGAGCAACTGGCTGCGCCGAGGGCTTTGCGAGGCGAGGTAAATGAAATCGCTCATTCGCGGTGATAGGGGTGGTTGGCGTTGATGGACCAAGCCCGGTACAGCTGCTCAATGAGCAACACCCGCGCCATGGCATGGGGCAAAGTCAGATCAGACAGGCGAATGCGCTCATGCGCGGCTTGTCTGAATTCAGGCTCGAGGCCGTCGGGTCCCCCAATCACCAAGGCCACATCGTCGCCCCCCAGTTGCCATTGGGTCAGTCGTGTGGCGAGGGCTTGGGTGCTGAGGCTGGTGCCCCGCTCGTCCAGCACCACGATGCGGGTGCCACGGGGAATCGCCGCCTCAATGCGCTGGCGCTCGGCGGCGTAAAGCGTGGGCAGGGTTTTGGAGCCGCGTGGCTCGGTTTTCACGGCCTTGAGCTCGACTTTGAGCTCAGGCGGAAATCGTTTGGCGTAATCGTCCCAGGCCGTCTGGGCCCAATCCGGCACACGTTGGCCGACCGCAACGATCAGCAGCTTCATGAACGATCAATCGGCTTTGCGGCGGGTCGTGGCTTGCACAGCCTTGCGTGCGGGGGCTTTTTTGACTGCGGGTTTGGCCGCTGGCTTGCCCACCGTTTTCACAGTGGGTTTGCTGGTGGCGGACTTAGCGGCGGTCTTGGCGGGTGTTTTCGCAGCCGTCTTAACTGCAGATTTAGCGGCAGATTTTGGTGCGGTTTTTCCTGCAGGCTTGGCCGCTGATTTGGCCGCTGTTTTGGCGGGCGCCTTCAAAGCCACTTTGGGCTTGGCGGCGGGTTGGGCTTCTGTCTTCTTAGCGGCCGCTTTTTTGGGCGCTGCCTTTTTGGCATCGGTACTGCGGATGTGCGATTTCACATCGGCCGCTGCAACGGGCTTGGGCGCACCAAACTTGAGGCGCACCGGCGTGCCGCCCCAAATTTCTTCCAAGTTGTAATAAGTGCGAATGGTGGGTTGCATGACGTGCACCACCGCTTGACCGCAGTCCACAATGATCCATTCACCGTTGTCTTCGCCCTCGATGCGGGGCTTGCCAAAACCGGCGTTGCGCACTTTGTCGCGCACACTGGCCGCCAAAGCTTTGGTCTGGCGATTGGATGTGCCCGAGGCGATGATGACGCGCTCAAACAAGGAAGACAGGTGTTCGGTGTCAAACACTTGAATCTCTTGGGCCTTGACATCCTCCAAAGCGTCCACGATGGCTCGTTGGAGTTTTTGGATGTCTTTTTTTGCAGCGGATTCGGTCATCAATGGGGCCTGTAAAGGTGGTGTTCGTGAATATAGCGTTCTACAGCGGGAGGCACCAAGCCAGAAATGGGCTGATCCGAGGCCAACAACTCGCGAATGCCTGTCGCGCTGTGCGGCATCAGGGGCATGTCCAGCGTTTGAAGGCGCGCTTGCAGGGTGTCGGGAAGGGAAAGATCGGTTGGCAAAGTGTTGTTTTCTTCACTCCACGCACGCACGCCTTTATCTCGCCCCGCGGCGCAGATTATAGCGATGCGCCCGATTTGCTCGATCTGGTGCCAATGGGGCAAAGAACGGCGTTGGTCATCACCCAGCAGCAAAAAAAGCTGCGCTTGCGGAAACTCGTTTTGCAACTGATTCAGCGTATCCACCGTGTAGCTGGGGCCTGTGCGCTGGGTTTCTCGGGCATCCAACACCACTTGGGGCAGGTGCTGGAAAGCCAATTCACACATCGCCAAGCGGTGTGCCGCGCCGCTCAAAGGGCGTTGCTTGTGCCAAGCCTCACCGGTGGGCAACACCCTGACTTGGGCCAACTGAAGTTGACGGACAGCGGCCTCGACCAAGGCCACGTGCGCCAGATGCGGCGGATCAAATGCACCGCCGAAAACCCCTAAGCGTTGAATGCCGTTGGGGTTCAAACCCAATCCTTGGGAACCAAGTAATGGCTCAACAAGCGCTCTTCTGGCGAGCCCAATGGGTCTTGCCGTTGGTAAGACCAACGAACTTCGGGTGGCATGGACAGCAAGATGGATTCGGTGCGGCCACCCGACTGCAGTCCGAAATGGGTTCCCCGATCCCAGACCAGATTGAACTCCACATAACGCCCACGGCGGTACAGCTGGAAGTCGCGCTCGCGTTCGCCATAGGCCATTGATTTGCGGCGCTCCACAATGGGCAAGTAGGCCGGCAGCAATGCATTTCCCACGCTTTGCATCATGGCAAAACTGGCGTCCATGCCCAGCTCAGAAAAATCATCAAAGAAGATGCCGCCAACGCCGCGTTGCTCGTGACGGTGCTTGTTGCAAAAGTAATCGTCACACCAAGCTTTGAACCTCGGATGCAAGGCCTCGCCAAAGGGGTTCAAGGCCTCTTTGCAGGTTTGATGGAAATGCACCGCGTCTTCGTCAAAACCGTAATAGGGCGTCAGGTCCATACCTCCGCCAAACCACGCCACCGGCGCCCTGCCCTCTGGTTTGGCCGCGATCATGCGCACATTCATGTGCACGGTGGGCACATATGGGTTACGCGGATGAAAAACCAGCGAGACGCCCATGGCCTCAAAGGCAGAGCCCGCCAGCTCGGGCCGATGCTGGGTAGCCGAGGCGGGTAATTGCGGCCCACTGACATGCGAAAAGCCGCAACCGGCGCGCTCAAAAATGGGGCCGCCCTCCAAAATCTGGGTGATGCCATTGCCTTGCAATTTTTCACCGGGTTCTTTTTGCCAAGAGTCGACCAAGAATGGCGTGCCATCCATGTCGGTCAATGCCCCGGTAATGCGGGACTGCAAACCCACCAAGTAGGTTTTGACGGCGGCGATGTCAAAGGTCGTGTTCATGGGCAGGATCGGCTTGAAAAAAAATCATGGGGTGGTCGAGTTCGAAGTCGAATTCGAAGACGAACTGGCGCTGGGCTGGGTGGTCTTGGGGCTCCAAGGAACGATCGGGCCCATTTGGTCAACATGGAACCCCTTGACCCCTTGGAACACTTGGGCCATGTGGGCGTAATCTTGATCGACATCACCGGTCAGATCATAGAAATCCACCAAGCTGAGACAACGACGGCCCCAATCGAGTTTGACCAAGGCCAGGGGCACTTGAGCACCGATGGCCAATTGGTAATAACCGCTGCGCCAACCGGGGGTGAGGCTGCGTGTGCCTTCGGGTGCTATGCCCACCCACAACACTTTTTGGTGCTGTTTGTGCTCTTGAAACACATGGACCATCTGACCCACCACACCACGAGATGAACGCCGGTCAATCGGAATGCCACCGACCCAGCGCATCCAGCGACCGACCAAGGGAAACTGAAAGAGCGAGTCCTTGCCCCAGAAATGGGCGGGAATGCCCAAGGCCCATTTGGCCAACATGCCAATGGGGAAGTCCCAGTTGCTGGTGTGCGGGTAAACAATCGCCACCCCTTGCAACTTTGGAAATCCGTCAAATTCGAGTCGCCAGCCCAGCAATCTCAAGACCCAACGGGCCAAAAGCGAACCTTTGAACTGAACGGGGTGCGGAGTCGGTGCATCCATGCTCAAGTGCCTGTCAATAAGTCAGCGCGCGGTAGCCAATGTCTTTGCGCCATTGCATTCCGTCAAAAGCGATTTGCTCGGCCGCGCTGTACGCTTTTTGCTGAGCCAAGCGAACCGATTCCGCCATAGCGGTCACGCACAACACGCGTCCGCCTGAGGTCACGATTTGCCCATCTTGTTCTGTGGTGCCGGCATGGAACACCATGACGTCGTCCTGATCGTTGGGCAAGCCCGCAATCACGTCGCCTTTGCGCGGGTGCATCGGGTAACCCGATGCGGCCATGACCACGCCCAAGGCCACGCGTCGGTCCCATGCCAACTCAAACTGATCCAAGCCATCAGAGGTTGCAGCCAGCAGGAGCTCAAGGAAATCAGATTTCATCCGCATCAAGATGGGCTGCGTTTCTGGGTCGCCCATTCGGCAATTGAATTCGAGGGTCTTGATCCGGCCGTCGGCATCGATCATCAAGCCCGCATACAGAAAACCAGTGTAGGGAATGCCGTCTTTTTCCATGCCCTTGATGGTCGGCAAAATGACTTCACGCATGGCGCGCGCATGGACCTCGGCGGTCACCACAGGAGCCGGCGAATACGCGCCCATGCCGCCGGTGTTGGGGCCTTCGTCTCCGTCCAGCAACCTTTTGTGGTCTTGGCTGGTGGCCAAAGCAATCACATGCTTGCCGTCGCAAAGCACCATGAAGCTGGCTTCCTCGCCCTGCAAAAACTCCTCGATCACCACCCTAGCTCCGCCCGCGTTGTGGGCGACACCCAAGGTGTTGTCGAGCAGCATGAAGTCAATGGCGGCATGGGCTTCTTCCAAAGTCATGGCCACCACCACCCCTTTACCAGCCGCCAAACCATCGGCTTTCACCACAATGGGCGCACCTTTCAAGTCCACATAGGCGTGGGCTTGGTCAGCATGGTTGAAGGTCTGAAACTCGGCCGTGGGAATGCCGTGCCTTTGCATAAATGACTTGGAGAAAGCCTTGGAGCTTTCAAGTTGGGCCGCGGCCTGAGTCGGTCCAAAAATTCGCAAGCCATGGGCCCGAAAGTCGTCCACCATGCCGGCCGCCAATGGGGCCTCTGGGCCCACCAGCGTCAAGTCAATCTGGTTGTCGATGGCCCATTGGCGCAGCTGAATCCCATCTGTCACGGGCACATTGATCAATTGGCTATCTCTGGCCGTGCCCCCATTTCCGGGCGCCACAAAGACCTGCTGAATTCGATGCGATTGGGCCAATTTCCAGGCCATGGCATGCTCCCGGCCACCATTGCCCACTACCAAAACTTTCATCAATTGTCCTTAATCTTCGAATTCTGCGTTGTGGAAAACGTTTTGGACATCGTCCAAGTCTTCCAGCACATCTAGCAATTTTTGCATTTTGGCAGCATCTTCCCCGCTCAAAGTGACAGGATTTTCTGGGCGCATGGTCACCTCGGCCATTTCTGCCACCCAACCTGCTGCCTCCAACGCATTTTTCACGGCCTCAAAGTCGGCATAGGCCGTCAGCACCTCGATCGCACCGTCTTCGTCGGTGATCACATCCTCGGCCCCTGCTTCCAGGGCAACCTCCATCACTTTTTCTTCGGGCGTACCCGGGGCAAAAATCAACTGCCCGCAATGCTTGAACTGAAACGCCACAGAGCCTTCGGTGCCCAGGTTGCCCCCGTGCTTGCTCAAGGCATGGCGCACCTCGGCCACCGTGCGCACGCGGTTGTCGGTCATGGTGTCCAACAAAATGGCTGCGCCACCGATGCCATAGCCTTCGTAGCGAATTTCTTCGTAACTCACCCCTTCTAAGTTGCCCGTGGCTTTGTCCACATTGCGCTTGATGGTGTCGGCGGGCATGTTGGCAGCTTTGGCCTTTTCGATGGCCAAGCGCAAGCGGGGGTTGGCACTGACATCGCCACCGCCGGTGCGGGCAGCCACCATGATTTCGCGCACCACCCGGGTCCAGATGCGCTGGCGCTTTTCATCTTGTCGCCCTTTGCGGTGCTGAATATTTGCCCATTTACTGTGGCCAGCCATCGGGATTTCCTTGAATGTTGATTTAACCTAGAGTCTGGATTTTACTTTTCACTCTAGGGAGTCAGAACAAGATGGCCAATCCAATGCTGATTGCACACAATTCACTGGCACAGTGCCACCTGCTACCGGGCTTGGCCAACCGCCATGGCCTGATCACCGGGGCCACAGGCACGGGCAAAACCGTGACTTTGCAAACCCTGGCCGAAAATTTTTCGCGACAAGGTGTTCCCGTTTTCATGGCCGACGTCAAGGGAGATCTGACGGGCATCAGCCAGCAGGGAAAAATCGGCGACAAGTTGGCCAAGGTGCTGGCTGAACGCGGCATGAACCCGCCAGAACCAATGGCCTGCCCCACCACAGTTTGGGATGTTTTTGGCGAGTTGGGCCACCCCGTGCGCGCCACCATCTCAGACATGGGCCCGCTGTTGTTGACCCGCATGCTGGGCCTGAACGAGACCCAAGCTGGGGTGTTGAACTTGGTGTTCAAGATTGCCGATGACAACAGTCTGCTGCTGTTGGACATGAAGGATCTGCGCGCCATGCTGCAGTATGTTGGCGACAACGCAAAACAGTTCACCACCGAATACGGCAACATCAGCGCGGCCAGCATTGGTGCCATTCAACGCGGTTTGCTGCAAATTGAGAGCCAAGGTGGCGACCGGTTTTTTGGTGAGCCCATGCTCAACATCGAAGACTTCATGCAAACCGATGCCCAAGGCTTGGGCGTGGTGAACATTTTGGCCGCGGACAAATTGATGAACGCGCCTCGCCTTTACGCCACATTCTTGCTTTGGCTGCTGTCGGAGTTGTTTGAAGTGCTGCCCGAAATTGGCGACCCCGAAAAACCCAAGTTGGTGTTCTTTTTTGACGAAGCGCACTTGTTGTTCAAGGATGCGCCTGCCGCTTTGGTCGAGCGCATCGAGCTGGTGGTGCGACTGGTGCGATCGAAAGGGGTGGGCGTCTATTTTGTGACCCAAAACCCGCTGGACATACCCGACAGTGTGCTCGGACAACTGGGCAACCGGGTGCAACACGCCTTGCGTGCCTACACCCCACGCGACCAAAAGGCAGTGGCTGCCACGGCCCAAACCATGCGGCCCAAGGCGGGCCTCGACATCGAGGCGGCCATCACCGAGTTGGCCGTTGGTGAGGCGCTGGTGAGCTTTTTGGATGCCAAAGGTCGCCCGTGCGAGACGGAGCGTGTGTTTGTGCAATTGCCCGGCAGCCAGCTCGGCCCGATCAGCCCAGAACAACGCCAAGCCCTGTTGCAAAGTTCATTGGTCGCTGGCGTGTATGAGCAAGCCCAAGACCGAGAATCGGCTTTTGAGAAGATCAAAGGCCAAAGTGCAGTTGCCACCGGCGGCGCGACCGCCAGCGGTGCATTGCCTGGCCAAAATCAGGCCGAAGCCGAAGCTCAGAGCGGTGGCTTGATGGGCAGCTTGTCGGAGATGCTGTTTGGCGGCACCGGGCCACGGGGGGGACAACGCGATGGTGTGGCCCAACTGGTGGTCAAAAGCGCCGTGCGCACGGTGGGCTCAGCCATAGGCCGCGAAATTGTCCGTGGTGTGCTGGGCGGTTTGATGGGCTCAAGTCGACGCCGTTGAGCACAGACGAAAAAAAACCGCCGTGTTTGCACCCGGCGGTTTTTTTATGCGGCTAAGCCGAATGCGGCTCAGCCGATCAGGCTGGAACAGGCAGGATTAGGCAGGATTAGGCGGTTTCGCCCAAAACCGTCACTGTCACGTCCACCGCCACATCGGTGTGCAAAGCCACTGCCACAGTGGACTCGCTCACGGTCTTGATGGGGCCGAGAGGCATACGGATCTGGGATTTCACCAGTTTGTAGCCTTGCTTGTTCAACTCTTCGCAGATGTCGTGGTTGGTCACCGAACCGAACAAACGGCCATCAACACCGGCTTTTTGCGACAACTTGACGACCGAGCCAGACAATTTCTCGCCTTGGGCTTGAGCGTCAGCCAATTTGGCAGCAGCGGCTTTTTCGAGTTCCACGCGACGAGCTTCGAACTCGGCTTTGTTGGACTCGGTGGCACGACGTGCACGGCCTTGAGGGATCAAGAAGTTGCGAGCGTAGCCGTCTTTGACTTTGACGATATCGCCCAGATTACCCAGGTTCACAACCTTTTCGAGCAGAATGATTTGCATGGTTGGACTCCTTAGACTTTGTGCTGGTCGGTGTAGGGCAACATGGCCAAGAAGCGCGCACGCTTGATGGCGGTGTTGAGCTGACGCTGGAAAATGGCACGAGTGCCAGTCAGGCGTGCAGGAATGATCTTGCCGTTTTCGGCGATGAAGTCACGCAAGGTGTCCACATCTTTGTAGTCGATTTCTTCGACACCGGTCACCGTGAAGCGGCAAAAACGCTTGCGCTTGAACAGCAGTGACTGGGTGTTGCGCTTTGGGCGCTTGTCTTTGTTGAATTTTTTGAACGTGGCCATGGGGCCTCCTGAAATTAATCTTGCTGAAACTCTTGAATGTGCAACACGACACTTTTGCCTTGTCGAGGGGTGGCCAAAAAGCCTTTGA
>JACCDW010430919.1_pt1 | contig 19713 bp, 14 predicted proteins | sample 7449781 | NCBI WGS metagenome assembly JACCDW01 (sample SAMN15323449, study PRJNA562643) | freshwater metagenome | isolation source: river surface water | place: USA:Blue River Watershed | collected 2017-08-18
CAACACCGCGCGTTTGGTGGATGTGAAGTTCCACGCCATGCAAAACGACTTCTTTGGTGCCCCGCAATACGGCGCACCTGAGACCGAGAGTGCGCAGGAATACGATTTCTACCATTGGAGTGCCATCTTGCGCAGCGTCAGCGGTTTCGAGGTCTACCGCAAGGTTTACCGCGATGTGATCCGCCCTGAGCGCGTGGCGGAGTTGTTGATTTTGCGGCCCGACATGCCGCGCTCTCTGCACGCCAGCCTGAACGAAGTGGTGTCCAACCTCGCACTGGTCTCGCATGACCGCGAGAGCGACACCTTGCGCCATGCTGGGCGATTGCGCTCAGAGCTGGCCTTTGGCCGCATCGACGAAATTTTGGCCACAGGCCTGCACGCTTACCTGACGCAGTTTTTGGAGCGGGTGAATGTGCTGGGCGGTCGCATCAGCCGCGAATTCCTCATGCCCCAGGCGGGGTGAGTCGCTAGGGGCGGCTCCTACGAGTCCAGAGTCAAGACCACAGGCGTGTGGTCGCTGGGCCGTTCGTTTTTGCGGGGCGCGCGGTCGATCAGGCAGGCACTGGCCCGGGTTTTGAGTGCTGGAGAAATCAAAATGTGGTCGATGCGCAAGCCTCGGTTGCGTCGGAACGCGAACTCGCGGTAGTCCCACCAGCTGTAACTTTTTTCGGGTTGCTCGAACAACCGGAAGCTGTCGGCCAATCCCAAATCGGTCAGTGCTTGCAGTTTTTCACGCTCGGCCACAGTGCAGTGGATGGTGTCCTTCAGGCCCACCGGGTCCCACATGTCGAGCTCATCAAAAGTGATGTTGTAGTCGCCCAGCAGCACCAGTTGGGTGTGCTTTTGCATTTCACTGCCCACCCAGTCCCGCAGCGCGTCGAGCCAGCGCATCTTGTAAACAAACTTGTCGCTGTCAGGCGCTTGACCGTTGGTAAAGTACGCCCCGATCACGCGCACCGTGCCACCTGCGCCATCGGGGTAGGTGGCGGCGATCACGCGCGACATGTCGTCTTCAAAGCAGGGGATGTTTTTGACCACATCGGTGCCTTCGGCTTTGGAGATCAGCGCCACGCCGTTGTAGGTTTTCTGACCAAACCATTGGGCTTGGTAGCCAGCCTCGGCCAAGGCTGCGGCGGGAAATTTGTCGTCGGTCAGCTTGAGCTCTTGCAAGGCGAGTACATCGGTCGGGTTAGCGGCCAGCCAGTCCAGCACTTGCGGCAGGCGCACTGACAAGGAGTTGACATTCCAGGTGGCGATTTTGAGCATGGTGAATGAAAGTGATGGGTTCAGGTTTTACAGGCGTGAATTTGCTTCAAACCAGAGCGAAAGCCCCTATTTTTTGAGCTATTATGAAATTTATTATTTTGACAATCGACATCATGCCACGCGCACTTCGTTATTTTGTGGGATTGCTGGCCTGCTCGATCATGACAGCATCGTGGGCCTCGCTCGGCTCTGAAGCTGCCAAGCTGGTCTTGAAAGCAGAAGAAAAAATGGCTCCCAAGCAAGCAGCCCTGCTGGGCAGGCTGTTCAAGCCAGCGTCCGCGGAGTTGAGCCTGGTGGAACGCTACGGCGAGAAGGTTAAAAACAAAGTCGCGAAAGACAGCCTCAAATGCGTGTTCAACAGGTTGCGACAAGGCCAAAATTCTTCGGCGCAAAAAAAGCTGTCGGCTGAAGAAAAGGAAATGCAAGCCAAGGATCAATGCTATGGCGGGTTCTTGCAATGCATGGACATCTCATACAAGAACATCAAGACCCCTACCCACAAGATGTTTGATCGGTGTATCTCTGAGGTGAACACCAAGTTTGAAAAGTACGCTCAAAAAAAGTAAGTCAGGGGCGGTGATTCAACTGGTCCATGTCGAGTTTGGAACCGTGGGCCAACTGTATTTTTTGTTCTCGCAACAACTCTTCTGGCAAAGCATATTGGGGCTGGGAAAATGCCTGTGAGTCGATGAATATTTTTTTCGATTCGGTGGTGATGCCATGTGAAGCCAATGTCACATGGTTGTTGTACTCCACCAGATACTCATAAAGGCCTGGCGAGAAGAACGCCTCAAAGAGGGTGGTCGCTGTCAAGGTCATGCAGATGAAAATGGACATCAAGAAGACCATGATCTTGTTCTTTTCTACCGCTTTTTTGATGTTGGTCATCAAGCCATCGTGGGCATGAATGGTCGCTTCAACCGCTTGTTTTTCTGTGGCTATTTTTTGGCGCAATGCCAGGATTTTTTCCTGCGTTTGGGTGACTGATTCAGAAGTCTCTTGTGCAGCGGAATTGACGGCTTCAAATTCAGGTGAGCTCTGATTTTTCAGATAAGTCTGCAGTCTGGCTTGTGCCCCGATCTGCGTCTGAAGCTTTTGGGTTAACTCTCCATACAGCGCAAAAAGTGCATCTTCATTTTTTGTGTCGATGGTCTTGTAGATGTTGCTAATCAATGTTTCTTGTCGAATGGTGGTGCTCTCTTTGAGCTCTTGGTGACCCAAAACGACAGAAAGCGGCAGGCTGATGGACAGCCCGATGAGTACACCCAAAAAGATCTGTATCACCATTCTGGGCAGAACGCTGCGAAGGGAATGATTCTTGTACGTGAAGGCGGTGGACAACGCGAACCGGTAAAAATTGAAGATGATCATCATCCAGGCCAGGGAGAAAAAGGCCAAAAACGATGCGTTCAAGATGTGCCGAGCCGAACGATCGAATCCATCCGGAAAATAAACCATGAACATGGCTTGCCCGATCGACATGAGCGCCAGCCAGCCGATCAGGACAGAAATGGCACCCAACGCCATACACATGACACGTTCGGAGTACGAGGCACGGTCCAGGCAGTAAGGGTCTTTGCCGGCCATGCGTTGCAAGGTGTGGGCTAAGTTCATGTGGATCCCAAGACCTTCTTCAGGTGGTCGATGGCTTCCTGCTCAGTCAGGTAGCTTGCGTTCTTTCGATTGGCCACATCCTCATCCTCGGCAAACGGATTGGGCAGGTGTGTGGCCAAATCCGGTTTCAGCAAAGTGGGCGCGGTGATGGCTTGACGCAGTTTGTCTTTGAACTTTTGCATGGCCTCATCGGCCAGCAAGCTGTACTTCTGGTAAATGACGTGAAGCTGATGGTTTTCTTCATCCACTCTGAATTCTCGGTAAGCATTTTGGGCTTCGTCGAGGTGTTCGCGGTAGATCAAGCCGCCCGCCAAAATAAACCAAATCAGCAAAGTCAAAAGGGCTGATCGGTAAATTGGCTTGGTGTTGGACAGACCGGACTCTGGCAAGTTCACCACCTGACTTGACCAGAGGTAATTGAAGAAATAAATGGGGTTGAACTGGTCGTCAGAGAAGCGGAGCTTGAGTTGCTCTGCCAATTGACTTTGTGCCTGTGCGGCCATTTGGCGATCTTCAATCACGTCATCTTTGATCTTGAAAAATTCACCGATGCATTGGTTCAGTAAGCCCTGGCGATCGAAATCAGGGTCCGAAGAAATTCGGGTGTGAATGCACTGGTTGTTCCGACCTGCTTGTTGGTCGTGCGGGGCTGGCGTGACTGACGAGTTGAGCGCAGTGGGGCGAGGGGGCGTTTTTTGAACCGCCAACACAATCGGCTCTTCCAGGAAGTTGATCGATGTGGGGTGTTGCTTGACCGATGGGTCTCGGGCCATCTCTGCCTTGATGGTGTTGAAAATCGTATCGATGTCTTTTTCGGCGGTGATGTGTTTGAGCACCCGTGTGGTGAAAACGCCATTGGGAATACCGTCGATGGACTCTTCACCTGCAGCGGCTGCCAGTGCAATGTAGGTGTTCCTGCTTGAGCCGGTTGAGTCAAACCCTGTCTCGTAGAGCGTTCCCTTGCGGCATGCATCGGTCATGATGATGCTGGCCAAAATCGATTTGTCACGCTGCATTTGCATGAGCTTGTTGATAGAGACAAAGTCGTTCAGTTGCGGGGCCGCATCGACCGGAACCAAATAATTGACACCATGGTGTTGCGTTCCATGCCCACTGAAATAAAAGAAACTGATGTCGCCCGGATTCAAGCTGTTGACGTAATCGACCATCTGTCGCTCCATGGTCAAGCGCGTGGCATCGGTCAGCAAAGTCACGGAGAACCCCATCTTTTCCAGCTTGCTCTTCATTCCTTTGGCATCACGAATGGGGCCTTGTAGGGGACTGTCTGAATAGGCATTGTTGCCAATCACCAAGGCTTTGCGAGCGGCAGAGGCCAGGTTCATCGCGGGAGCCGCCGGTGATGCCGCATTCTGTGCGGGGGCAACACTTTCCAAGAGCGCCATTTCCTCGTTGGAAATGTAGAAGCTCAAATTGCCCCCCAGTGTGTTGATCTTTTCCCTGATTTTGGCCAACTCGCGTTGGCGTTGGGCCTGCCTAGATGCGTGTGCGTCGACAAACCCCTGAGTGCGCAATTGGGTCTCGAGTCGGTTCAGTTCATTGATCTTGGGCTGATCCAGCAGTTTGCTGGCAAAGATCAAAATGGGTTGCGTGAATGCCAAAGTCAAAAGCAAGTAGACAGCGATGTGGAACTGTTTGGCTGTGAGTGGCTTGGTTTCCTCGCCCGCGGAGCCGAGCGGCAGTCCTCGGTTTGAGTTGAGCACACCTTGGACTGAGAAAAAGCAAACCAACACGGTTGCCGCAGCCGCGGCGGCCAAAGCATAAGAGCGTGTGGTGATGAAAAAAAGGTAAGCCGCTGCCGCAGCACAACCCCCTATGCCGAGCACCCCCCAAAGGCTGTAAATCTCCAGCTTCCAGCGCTCAGACGCTGGAAGCTTCGTCAGGTTCGAGGGATCGAATCCAGAGATTTTTGAGAAAAGCATGCGCAATCAATGAAGGCGGGATCAGCCTTTGGCGGGAGCGTCCAATTGGACGTATTTTTCAGGATGCGCATGGATGTCCTGACTGACTGCTTGCTCGAATTTTTCCAATGCTTGTTGCGAGAGTCGGGCCTCCGAATTCAAATGCGCCAATGAAGAGGTCAAAGAAGCATTGGCCTGGTGGTAAATCTCGATTTCAGAGTGCTGGCCGGTGACCCCTGCCTGCGCATTGGCTTTTCGTTCCACGGCGTAACGTGCTGCCACGATTTCGCGCTGGTTTTCAGTGAGGTAGTGGTAAGGGCCGCTGCGCAACATCATCTTGAAAAAGATGGGTGCCACTTCAATGGACAAGAGCAAGAGCGTCAAAGCCCAAGAGACGGTGGGGAATTCCTCGTGTGCCCACATGATGCGGTTGACCAAACCACCCATGTGGCTGGCGGTGTATTCAATTTCCTTGAGCTTTTTATCGTGCTCCTCGGCGATCTTGGCTTCGTCTTTGGCTTTTTGGGCCAGTTCGCGTTCGTGTTCTTTTTTCCAAGTTTCCAGCTTGGCTTTTTCTTCATCTTTTTGCTGCTGGTATTTCGCTTCGTTGGCTTTGGCGTCTTTCCAGCCGGGACCTTGTCCTGCCACCCGGTTGTTGGCTGAACCACCCGCTTCCTTGTAGGCCGTATCCGAGGCTTTGATTTCAAGCGTTCGGTACTCTTCGATCTTGGCTTCGATCTGTTTTTGCTCCTCGATCAACGCTTTGTAGTTCACCTCGGTCAACTTCTTGATCTCGTTGTCCCAACGGGTTTTTTCGGTGTCTATCGCACCGGGCTTCAGTGGCCGGCCTTTCTCGTCCTGGGTCAACACGTTGCCGCTGGCGTCGCGACGGCCATAGAGGTATTCACCTTGTTTGGCCACCAAAATCGCATCCAGCTCCGACTGCATCACGCGGATTTCCAGAGGCTTGGACAATGTGAAGCCAATGATCAAGGCCATCAACAAACGGGGAATCGCGCCAATAAATTCATCCAGGGTGATTTTTTCAGTGCCATCGCCGTGACCACCTGACGACACAATGAATCGGTCTAGGTTGAAGATGATCATCGACCACACCAAGCCGAAGAACACCGACGAAACCACGGCAATGGTCGGTGTGCCCTCGTCAGTGCCAGGGTTGAATACCCGATAGAAGGCGTATGACGAGGACAGGAATGCGAGCACTGCTGTGGCCAGCACCACACCGCCAATGCCTTCTTCCTTGATGCGCTCTGACTGAGGGCAGTGACGCAGGAGCTGCAAATCTGCACCTGCACAGAACCAGAGAAATTCCCGGAATTTGTTTTGTTTGATTTCTACATCGTCAGGGTAACGGTAGTGGTCAATGCTATCAACGAGGCTCATGGCAGCTTCCTTTTGCGAAGGTCAAAATTCTGTTGTGGCGCAGTGAATGCGCCCTTGTGCAGGGTGGACTTGAAACGGGGTGTGTTGTATTGGTAACCATCAACATGGCGCACCTCAGGCACATGGACCTTGGTTTGCGTGCGCATGATGGTGGTGGTCATCTTTTTCCCTGTGGAGCGGGCGTGCAGCGTCAGTGTTCGCCATGGGTCCCGCAGCAATTGCAATGCTTTCAGGGGCTGTGCCAACGTGGGTAGCCTGAAACTAGGCGAAGGCATGGCCTTCGACACCGGACGCGTGACCTGCAGGGCCGCAACGGGTGTGTTGTTGGTGGGCGTGTCGATCCAGGCGGTGGACCACCCGAACAGATTCCACAGCCGAACCTGAATGCGTTGGCCCTTGGGCACATTCAGTTCAAGCGCATGTGCTTTTGCGGTGAGTAATTTTTGGTACCCCACAAACTCGGTGCGGTGAAGGGCTCTGACTTGCAATACGCCCCAACCCGACACAACGAGTCGCAAGGGCGTGAGTTGACCAACGCCTTGGACATGGTGCGGAAATTGATAAGACTGGATCTTGGGTAGCCAATGCATATCAGTTCACTCTTTGCCGTTGGGCCCCAACGGGCATTGGATGTTGACTTCAACCCTTCGGTTGATGTCGTGGGCAGGATCCCTTGGCAAGATCGGTACGTTGTAGCCATAGCCACGCGTTTCGATCTTGCGGTCCTCAATGAATTCATTGGTCGCCAGATACTGGCGCACCGTCTCGGTCCGCTGTTCACTGAGCTTGATGTTGTGAAGAAAACCCTGTGGCGTTTCATCGCCCAAGTTCTTGCTGGTGTAGCCCGAGATGATGATGCGCTCCGGTGCGTAGCGCTGCAGCAGTTGACCCAGGCGGTACAACTTCGTTTCGGTTTCTGAGTCCAGTTCAGAGCTGTTGAATCCGAACGGAATGTAGATTCTGTTTTTGCAATCATCGAGCAATTCGATGTGATCATTCGCTTGGTCTAGCGAAATGCGTTGACCGTTCGGGTTGTTCTGCCCGACATCGTTGATCAAGGTTGAATTCACATCCGAGTCCGTGAAGATCGACAGTTGTTGTGCCAAATGCCCCGCGCTGATCGCAAAAGAGTGCGTGGCCGGAATGAATTTGCAGGCCCGGTCATGCGTCTTACACCACGTGGTCAATGCCACAAAAACGAAGACCAGCAAGGTGGTTTTGACAAAGCACGAGCGCAGCAAGGCGCTGAACAGCCACGCCCCTGCGCTAACCAACAAGGCATTTTGAGCCAGGGTTTGACAGTCGTGGACGAAATCAGGCCAATAACCGATGGTCAATCCCGCACCCGAAAGGAGCAACAGGAGCAGTCCGACAATCAGCAACCCCCATTTGTTTTTGAAGCGCAGGTTTTGCCGAAGGGTGGTGCTGTCCAGCCAACAACCCAAAGCCATGAATAGCCAGAAAAGACCGGCCACTTTCAGCGTACAGGCCAACCAGGTCAGGCCAAACAACATCAGCTGAAAGAGCCATGAGCAAATCAGGCAGCTGTTTTCTATTTCAGTGTTTTCTGCTTCTTCTAAGCTTGTGTTGTCGTGTTCGGTTTCGTTCTCTGCGGCACCGGCCGTATGCGGGGCGGTCGATTGCACGCGCTTCCCTGGGGCGGTCGTGGGCGAATTTTGCAAGGACTCCGGCTTGGGCGGTTCTCTTTGCGGGGGTTTTGATTCATCCAAAATACCGTAGGCGATACCCGTTAAACGTCCGTGGCGTCTGACTTGGCTGCCTGCAGCCCCATCGTGGTCGGCCGTCTGAGACCATTGGTGAAGGCGAAAACTCTTCAAGCCCACGCGGCTGACGCAGGCGGGCGCCTCATCGGTCTGAGCGGTCTGGATATCGACCGGAAAAACCAAGGGTTCGGTGAAGGGGCGGACTTCGTTTTGAGCCACATGCTGGGGTGGGCCGTCCAGCTTTCGAATATTTTTCAGGTAACCACGAGTGAAGTGGATATCGTAGAAAACCGGTTGCCCTGTGAGGCCCGTCGAATGACGCTGAGTCGGCTTGAGAATGCCCACATAGTCGCCATCGAAATCACCACAAACCCAAGTGCCTTGGCTGTCTTCGGGGGAGACTGAGAGCTTCAGATTGAACCAAGTTGACTGGTTTTCGTCCCACCAGTCATTGCTGCCACGGTGGCAAGTCACGCAATGGATGGCGGGGCTGTCCAGTGAAGACTGGGGTTGGCCGCATCCATCACAAACCAAAGTGACTTGGCCGTTCAGTGGATCCAGATGGAAGCGTCCCGTGGCGCCGGGCCCACATTGTTGGCAGGACGGGGTCGCTTGTATGTGCTCCGTCTCACACACATGGCACACATACTTGAGGCGACCCGTTGTTGTCATTCCATATTTTTTGAATTTTGTTATTTTTAATATAACAGAGTTCAGATGTGGAAAGCGGCCAATCCTCCCACCACCACACCGATGCTGCCGGCCGCATACATCACGTATTCCAGCCACTTTTTGCGAGACAGCAAGGCAATGGCGGCCATGGCAATCGCGACCTGCAAGACCGTGGTTGCTTGCGCCCAGCGGTGATGCAGGTGAATTTGCTCGTCAGATTGCTCGTCCCAGTGCTTGGATTCGGCTTCCAGTTTCTCGGCAGCGGCCTTGATTTCGGCTTTTTCGGCCTTGTAGCGTTTGATTTCTTCTTGGTAAAACTCTTTTTTGGCCGGGGTCAACTCCATTGCCAGCTCGCTCAGGTTTTGCTTGCTGCTTTTGGCCTGGTAATAGTTCCACTGATTCGAAGCCTCGGTCTTCTTGATCGCAGCGTTGTTTTTGTACAGGCCCGCATTGGCCTGCGTGGCCCCGCCCATGTAGCCAAAGAGCGCACCCACCGTGGCGATGATGGCGGTGAACATGGCAATCGAGCTGGTGTGCCCATCGCCGTGGCCCCCTTGCGCTGCGTGCTCCAGTTCGTGGTCGTGTGGGCCGTGAACATGAAAACCGTGTCCGGACATGAGTCTCTCCTCAGCTGTTGTGTTGGTAAGTGACGAAACTGAAAGGCAGGCCATTGGCCGCCACATGCGATTCGCGTTGAATCTCTTGCCAGGCAGCCCCCAGCTCAGGAGCAAAAGCGTCGCCATCAAAGTGGGCGTCGATCTCGGTGACGACTGCCGTGCTGGCCAGTGGCTCGGCTTGACGGTAAATCTCGGCGCCGCCCATGATCCAGGCATCGGGCACATCGCCACACAGCTGCATGGCCTCTTCGATGGAGGCAGCACGCGATGCACCTTCGCCGTTCCAGTCGACCTGACGGGTGATGACGATGTTGGTGCGACCGGGCAGGGGCCTGAATCGGGCTGGCAGCGAGTCCCAAGTCTTGCGGCCCATGATGACGGGTTGGCCCAGCGTGACGCGCTTGAAGTGCGCCAGGTCTTCGGGCAGGTGCCAGGGCATCTGGTTGTCTTTGCCGATCGTGCCATTGCGGGCGCGGGCGTAAATCAGGTGCAACTTCATCGATCCCCGCCTCAGACAGCGACAGGCGCTTTGATCGCCGGGTGGCATTCGTAACCCACGACCTCGAAGTCTTCAAATTCGTAATCGAAGATCGACGCGGGCTTGCGTTTGATGTTGAGCGTGGGGTAGGCCATGGGTGCACGGCTGAGCTGCAGTTCCACCTGCTCATGGTGGTTGCTGTAAATATGGCAATCCCCACCCGTCCAGATGAAGTCGCCCACATCCATGTCGCATTGCTGCGCCACCATGTGGGTGAGCAGGGCGTAGCTGGCGATGTTGAAGGGCACACCCAAAAAGATGTCGGCGCTGCGCTGGTACAGCTGGCAGCTGAGCTTGGGCTTGTCGCCCGCCTTTTGGGGTGGTGCCACATAGAACTGGAAGAACGCATGGCAAGGCATCAGCGCCATCTGGTCGAGTTCGGCCACGTTCCAGGCACTCACGATGATGCGGCGACTGTCGGGATTTTTTTTGAGCGTTTCCATGACCTGCTGCATCTGATCAATGTGACCGCCGCCTGGTGTTGGCCAGCTGCGCCACTGCACGCCATAAACGGGACCGAGCGAGCCGTCTTCGCGAGCCCATTCATCCCAAATGGTGCAGCCGCGCTCTTGCAGCCACTTCACATTGCTGTCGCCGCGCAAAAACCACAGCAACTCCACAATGATGGCCCGCAAAAACACCTTTTTGGTGGTGACCAGCGGGAAGCCCTCGTTCAGGTCAAAACGCATCTGGTGCCCAAACACGCTGCGCGTGCCGGTGCCGGTGCGGTCTCCCTTTTGCACACCCGTCGTGTAGACGTGGCGCATGAAATCTTCGTACTGGCTGCGCACAGGGCGCAGAATGGGCTGGGCAGGGGTGTTCATGGTCGCTGAGTTTAAGCCACTCAACCTCTGAACTGAACTGAGCGCGCGCGACCGAGGGCGACATTGTTACCATTCTTGTTGTCCATTCAATCCTGTAACCCAAAAGAAAACATGTCCAGTCACCGCTCTTGGGGTTCCTTGCTGCAGCGCTGGGTGGGGGTGCTTTTTTGGGCGGTCGTCGTGTGGGGGCCGACGGCGGCCTTGGCGCAAGACCGCATCCTTGAAAAATCCTTCTGGACCGACATCTCGGGGAGCGCCAGCTTTGAGCAGGCCAGCGCTGCCTCTTATACGCGCTACAAAGGTGTGCTTAGCAAGGGCTTCAGCCGGGATGTGCAGTGGGTCAGGTTGAAGATTGACGGCGTGCAACCGGCCGTCACCGACAAACTGGTGCTGCGCATTCGCCCGGTTTTTCTCGACCACATCACCCTTTTTGACCCGCTAGAGCAGGACCCAGGCAGGGCGTCGCGCACCACGGGCGACCGCACGCCGTTCGCTGCCACCGAATTCGAATCGCTCAACCACGCCTTCGTCATCCCGGCGCATCAGGCCCCGCGCCATGTCTGGTTGCGGCTGTCCACCAGCAGCACGCAATTGATGCACGTTGAAGTACTCTCCCAGCGCGAGATGCTGCGCGAAGAACACGCCCTGTGGCTGGCCTATTCGGCTTTGCTGGCGGTTCTTTTCTCATGTTTGCTGTGGGTGTTCATTTCGTGGCTGCAAGACCGTGATCCGGTCAACGGCGTCTTTGTCTTGCGTCAGAGCGTTTTGCTCGTCTACACCGCTTGCTATTTGGGTTATCACCGAGTCTTGTTTGACGGGGTTTTGTCTGCGCAGCACCAAGATCTTTTCTACAGCTGGACCCTGTTGGTGTCGACCACGCTGACCTTCCTGTTCGAGTACCGGCTGTTGCACGAATACGCCATCTCGCGCTGGGGACGCTCTGTGCTGCGCACGGGTCTGGCGGCATCTTTGCTGGTGCTGGTGCTCATGCTGGGTGGCCGCAGCGACTGGGCCTTGCCCCTCAACACACTCCTGGTGGGCTTGGGCATGCTGTCCATGTTTGTGATCTCTGTGTTCATTCGGCCGCGTGCACCCGCTGAGGCACTGGCATTGGGTCACTACTTGCTGCCCAAGCGGGCCATTGCGGCTTACTACGGCCTAGCGGTCACCTTGCTCGCCGTGACCATCATGCCCAGTCTGGGCCTGATTCAGGGTACCTTGATCTCCATCTACGGCGTGCTCCTTTATGGTTTGCTGTCAGGCTTGGTCATGACCTCGCTGCTCATCGTGCGCTCGCGGCAGATGGAGCGTCTGCGTCGCGAGCAGGCCAACCACCTGTTTCTCTCGCGGGAACAACTCGCCATCGAAACCCGGCGTCGCCAGGACCAATCACAGCTGCTCAATATGCTCATGCACGAGCTCAAGACGCCCTTGGCCGTGATCGACCTGGCCATCAAGGACCGTGCCGCGACCGACAAGGCCCAAAGCTATGTGGGCCGTGCCATCGACAACATGAAGTCCATCCTCAACCGCTGCGTGCAGACCGATCGCTTGGTCGAGCGGCCTTTCGAAGCGCAAGCTCAGCGCTTTGACCTGGCCCGACAGTTGCAGCAATGGGTGCAAGACAACCCACAGGCCGAGGGCCGAATGGCCCTGCAAATCGGGCCTGCTGCACCCGTCGAAACCGACTTGCAATGCGTGCAAATCATTGCCAACAACCTTATTGAAAACGGCCTCAAATACGGCGATCCGAAGCAGCCTGTTCAGGTCACCTTGCAGCCACAGCCCCATGCAGATGGGCGCAGCGGCTGGAGCCTGCAGGTGTGCAATGCGCCCGGCGTGGCTGGCCTGCCCGAGGCTGACAAGGTCTTTGCCAAGTACTACCGCAGCGCTGCGGCGCAGCGCCAGTCCGGCACAGGCTTGGGTTTGTTTCTGTCGCACAATCTGGCTCAGCAAATCGGCGCTGAACTGCGCTACCAGCCCACCGACACCCACATCTGCTTTGAACTATGGTTGCCCACCTGAGCATCGTCCTTGTTGAAGACAACGACGATCTGCGTGAACTCACCGCCGACGCGCTGCGCGACGAAGGCCACCGGGTGATCGCACTCAGCTGCGCCGAAGAACTTGAAGACCAAGCGCGGGGCGCGGCTGCAGATGTCTTTCTGATTGACCTGAACCTGCCCGGTGAAGACGGCTTCAGTCTCTCGCGCCGCATCCGCCAAGCGCATCCACTGGTGGGCATCATCATCATTTCAGCCCGCTCGGACCTGCAAGACAAAGTCGTGGGCTACGACAGCGGTGCCGACTGGTACCTGCCCAAGCCCGTGCCCTTTGCCGAGTTGTCGGCCGCGCTCAAAAGCTTTGCCCGCCGCCGTCAGGCGCAGCAGGTCGACACCGTCATGCCCTCCGGTGGGTTGCGCTTGCAACAGCGTGAGTTGCACGGGCCTGTAGGCCGCGTGCGCCTGACGCCCGCCGAAGAAAACCTTTTGACCGCCTTGGCCCGTGCGCCCTCGGGCCGACTGGAAAACTGGCAACTGCTCGAACTGTTTGGCCTGGACAGCGCCGACGTCAGCAAAACCAGCCTCGAAGTGCGCATTACCCGCCTGCGCAAAAAGCTCAGCCAAGTGGGGGCGCCAGGGCTGTGCCTCGAATCGATCCGCGGCATCGGCTACCAGCTGAATCTGCCGGTGCAAGTCGTCGACTGATCGGCATGAAGTCGGTCCGCAAGGGGGCCGCAGTGGGCGCCTTATGGCACTGAGGACGTGCCTTTCGGACAAGTTAAACCCTTCCAAATCCTTCTTTGGACTTCTTTTCATCATTTTTATTGACAAATTTAACAAAATGAAAGCCTTTGAAAGGTTTCTGTTAATTTATTTTCTTTAATCATCAGCATCTCCAAATTTGTCGGAATGCTGTGCTTTCACTTCACAAACTCGATCTGACCGGCCCTGCCGGCACCGTCCACCTCACGGCGACCGAAGCCACCTTGCTCCAAGCCTTTGCGCAGTCGTCCGATGCGCGGCTGGCGTTCGAGCAAGTCGCGCAATGCATGGGCGTGCCCATGACCGAGGCGCAGAAATCCAACATCCAGGTGCGCATGGTGCGCCTTCGCAAAAAGCTGCACGAAGCGGGCGCGCAAGGCGCTGTCATCGAAGCCATTCGCAACGTCGGTTACCAGTTCTTCGATGAGCTGGACATTCGCAAGCCATGAGCCGGAGTCACTTCATGCGCACCCACACCTCCACACGCATGCGTGCCACCGCTGGCGCGCTCTTTTTGCTGACCTTGCCCACATGGGCCTTGGCTGCCCCCGACGCCGGCTCGGTGCTGCAGCAACTCGAAGCCCGCCCCGGTGGTGCCCTTTTTGCCCCCGCACTCAAAATTCCCGTGGTGCCCACACCACCCGCAGCCGACCACAGCGGCCCCGTGGTGCGCGTTCATGCCTTTGACGTTGAAGGTGCCACACTGCTCAGCCCTATCACCTTGCAGGGCGCACTCCAAGGCTTCACCGGGAAAGACCTGAGCCTCACCCAACTGCAAGAAGCCGCTTGGGTTCTGGTGCAGACCTACCGCGAAGCGGGCTGGTTGGTCAACGCCTGGGTGCCCCAGCAAGAGATCGAAGCGGGTGTGGTCAAGTTGCGTTTGGTCGAAGCGCGTCTGGGCCAAGTGCGCATTCAGTACCCCGAAGCCCCGCTGCCACGCGAGCACATCCAGGCCATGGCCGATGTGCAATTGGCCGTGGGCATGCCGGTCAACCTGCATCAGGTTGACCGTTTCCTTTTGCTGCTCGACGACATCCCCGGCGTGGTGGCCACAGCCACTTTTGCCGAAGGCGCAGAGGCGGGCCGCACCGACGTGTGGGTCAACTTGGGTGCTGGCAAAACGCTTGACGCCAACATCACGGTCGACAACTTTGGCTCTGTCTCGACTGGGGCTAACCGCATCAGCGCCAGCGTCTCGGTCCACAACCCCGCAAGCTTGGGTGACGTGCTGCAGCTGCAAGCCGTAGCCAGTGAGGGCAGCCGCTACGGCCGTTTGGCCTACACGGTGCCTCTGGGCCTGCAAGGCGTGCGCGTGGGGGTGCACGCGTCCGATATGCGCTACAAATTGGTGGGCAGCTTTGCCGCGCTGCAAGCGAGCGGCTCGGCCCAAAGCTGGGGCGCGGACCTCACGGCCCCGCTCATTCGCCAGCCCGAGCGCAACCTGAGCGCCCAGCTCACCACCGACCGCAAACGCTTTGACAACCTGGCCTTGGCCAACATGGGCGACGCCGACCCTACCACCGTCTCGCACTACCGGTTGGATGTGTTGCGCATGGGCCTTGCGGGCAACTGGATCGATCGCGCTTGGCGTCCGGCTCAAAACACCGCCAGCGTGCAAAGCAGCTGGGGCCGTGTGGACCTGACGAATTCGCCCAACGCAGGGGCAGACGCCGACTCGGCCTATACAGCAGGGTGGTTTCACAAGCTCAATGCCAACTACAACCGCGAGCAAAGCCTGACGGGCCAGACCAGCTGGTACCTGCAAGCTGCTGCCCAGTGGGCCAACCGCAACCTCGACTCATCGGAAAAAATCTATCTGGGCGGTGCCACAGGCGTGCGCGCCTACCCCAGCAACGAAGCGGGTGGCAGCACGGGTGCCACGCTCACCACTGGGTTCAAGCACCGTTTGAACGAGGCCTTCACGCTCAACGCCTTTGCCGACTGGGGCCGCATCCAGGTCTACAAAAACAACCTCAGCGCTGCAGGCAGCGCCATCAGCACGGTGAACACCCAGAGCCTGCAAGGCAAGGGTCTGAGCCTGAGCTGGCGCAGTGTGCAAGGGCACGAACTGGGCACCACCTGGAGCCGCCGACACGGCAGCAACCCTGCAGCCCACCCCAGCACCGGTGCCGACAGCGATGGCACCCGCACCTTGAACCGTTTGTGGCTGTCTGCCGCGCTGAACTTCTGATCGAGCCTTTATGAACCACGTCTACCGCCTCAAACGATCAGGCCGCACCCAACAACTGCAGCCCGTGCCCGAGACCGCACGCGCAGCGGGCAAAGGCTCACGCACCGGCAAAACCCTGGCCCAAACCGTCACAGCCACGCTCGCCAGCGTCGCGCTGGGCGGCATGGCCAGCTTGGCCCACGCGCAGCAAGCCCCACCTGCAATGACCCCGCCCGCAGCCAACCAACTGCCCCAGGGCGGCGTGGTCACACGCGGCAGCGCCCACATCAACACCAGCACCACAGCCGCAGGCAACGCGCTCATGAGCGTCAACCAAAGCAGCAACCGCGCCGTCATTGACTGGGCCAGCTTCAACGTGGGCAGCCAGGCCAAGGTGCGGTTCAACCAACCGAGCAGCAGCGCGGTCACGCTCAACAACATTCTGGGCAACAACGCCAGCCAGATCTACGGCCAGATCAGCGCCAACGGGCAGGTGTTTCTGAGCAATCCCAACGGCGTTTACTTTTCGCCCACAGCGCAGGTCAACGTGGGCGGCCTGGTGGCCACCACAGGCAAAGCCAATGCCGACGAGTTCATGGCGGGCAAAGCCAGCTTCAACCGCGCAGGCAGCACCGGCAGTGTGGTCAACGAAGGCCAACTCACGTCTGCTGCAGGCGGCTACATCGCATTGCTGGCCCCCGAGGTGCGCAACCAAGGCGTGGTTGTGGCCCAAGCGGGCACCGTGGCGCTGGCGTCTGGCGAAGCCATCACGCTGAGCTTCAACAACTCGGGCACGGGCTTGGCAGGCATCACCACCACACCCCAAGCCATTGCCGCCCTGGTGGAAAACCGCAGCGCGGTGCTGGCCGAAGGCGGGCAGATCATCCTGTCGGCGCATGCACTGGCCAGCTTGCAAGGCTCGGTGGTCAAGAACAGTGGGCAACTCAGCGCCACCAGCCTGCAAGACAAGGGCGGCAAGATCGTCTTGATGGCCGACAGCATCGAGCTGACGGGCACCAGCCGCATCGAAGCCAATGGCCCTATGGGCGGCGGCACGGTGCTGGTGGGCGGTGACTGGCAAGGCAGCGGCGACACGCGCCAGGCCGTGCAAGTGACGATGGCGCCAGGCGCGAGCATCGAGGCCAATGCCACACAAAACGGCGACGGTGGCAAGGTGGTGTTGTGGAGCGATGTGCACAACCCCAACAGTGTGACCGATGTGCATGGCAGCCTCAAGGCTGAGGGCGGACAAAAAGGCGGCAACGGAGGTCGCATCGAAACCTCGGGTCACCATCTTGATATTGGTGGCTCACGGGTTTCGACCGAGGCACTTCAGGGCACTACCGGAGAATGGCTTCTGGACCCGTACGACATCACGATCAATGCGACAGGGCCGACCAGCAACATCACATCGACTTCGACGAGTTACACCGCTAATGCCGACAGCTCAGTGATTCTGATTTCCAGTCTGGTCAGTGCATTGGCATCGAACAACGTCACCATCGCGACGGGCGCTGGTGGTGGTCAAAATGGCGATATCACCATATCCGATTCTTTGTCTTGGACAAGCCTGAAAACGTTAACTCTGAATGCTGCAGGAAGCATTATTCTCGATGCCAACGTGTCATGGACAAACTCCGTCAACACCATGTCATGGACCGCCACCAATGGGGGGTTGTCTGGTGCCGGGAACATCACCATGCCTGGAAGCGGAAATGGCACGGGATTTTCAATCACCCAAGGTGGCAACACATCCTACGCGGGTGCGATTTCCGGGGCCGGTGATTTCACCAAGGCTGGTAATGGGACCTTGACCCTCACAGGCAGTAACGCCTATACAGGTGACAGTAACAACGCGACCGCAGCCACCACAGTTAGCACTGGCGGCACCCTACAGGTGGGTAATGGCGGAACCAGTGGTACCTTGGGTGGTGGGTGGATTAAAAATAGCGGCACGCTGATTTTCAATCGATCAGACTCTTCGATCATCAGCCAGCCAATGCAATACACCACCGTTTCCCCAGCGGTCTCATCAACCGGTTTGATGAAGATCGTAGCTGGTACCTGGCAGTTGAATGCAGACAATCTGTTGTCACCCAAAAGCGTTGTCGACATTGCGAGCGGAGCCACTCTGGACATCAAGAGTTACAGCAATTCGGTTGGAGGGCTGACCGGCTCAGGCACTGTGACAAGTACGGCCCCAACGGGTGTCCTGACATTTGCAAATGGCATCGACAGCCGAAGCGAATTCAGTGGACAAATTACTGGCTCTTTGAGAGTTGTCATGAACGGTTGGGGTACGCAGGTACTGTCTGGAGTCAATACATATTCTGGAACAAACCCGCCTTTTTACCCATCCACCACGATCAATTTTGGTACTTTGCAGGTCGATAATGCAGGCTCAGTGGGTACCGGAAATATCCAGATCAATGCTTATGGCTCGACTGGGGTTGCGACTTTGGCAATCAATGGTGTGTCATTGGCCAACAACGTCGAACAGCTCAACGCGCCCGGCACCAACGTGATCAAGAGCGTTTCCACGACCAATGTCAGCACGTTGTCCGGAACGATTTATGCCGGTGGTAAACCATTTACTTTTAGCACTGTGGCAGATTCCAAATTGGTCCTATCTGGAACATTGTCCGCAGGCACAATGCAGCACAAATTCACCCCTGCGAGCGGGGGGGAAGTCCAAATTACCGGGCCCATCACTTCATCGGCGGGCTCTAAGCTGACCCTTGACGGCCCAGGCAAACTCACGCTGGCCGGTAGTAACACTGCCGGAAATTTCGCGCTGGAATATGCGGCTAACACCACTGGAACGGTCCGCTTGGCGAGCAATACTGCGCTTGGAAATGCCACTGGCATCACAGTCCCCGAAGGTGCCACGCTCGAATTGGGGAAGTTGGATAACAGCAACCTGACCATTGCAAATAAAACCTTGATACTGGCCTCGTCCTCGAACACATCAGGGGGGGGGGGAATTGTGAATTTGCAGGGGAACAACGAATGGAGCGGTACGGTCACGCTGAACAACAACAGCGAAGTCACCGTCAATGCCAATTCTTCACTGAATTTGCCATCTACCTTGTCGACAGTTGCGTCGAATAGCCGAGCCTACTTCGATCTGAATGGAGATCTGACGTTCGGTGCATTGGTTGGAGGCGCAGGTGCAACTTATTTGCCGACAGGATCAGGAGCACTGAGTACCAACACACTTTCTTCTCTTCTACCTATAGCTGGAATTTATGCTCGTTTAAATACTCCTACAGGAGTGTTCAGCAGTGTTTATGGGGAAGCACCAATTTACAGCATCGGCTTTTACACATCGGCCTCCGGTGGCACCCCTGTCTCTTTGAGTGCATCTGACTATACGGGCTACAACGCAGTCTCCACATTCTCTGGCATGCCAAGTAACATGAGCATTGTTGGCGTTTACTCCGTCAACTACACATCAGGTGTAACTGTCTCCAATGCGAACTACCAACTCATGGGCGCAGGCTCGGCGACCAGTTGGACCGTTACCCCAAAAACTTTGACGCTGAATATTCCCGGTGCTTCGCGGATTTACGATGGCACGACAGCCATTTCGCCAACAGGTTCTGTGACGCTCCTCGGCGTTGTCAATGGCGACGCGGTCAGTTTTGGCGGTTCAGTAAACGGTTTTGTGGACAAGCATGTTGGCTCGAACAAGGCTGTGACTTACACAGGATCCTCTTTAACCGGCGCAGGCATAAGCAATTACATACTGCCCGCCACGCCAAACTCCAACGCCGATATCAGTGCCAAAGCATTGACTCTCAGTGGCCTGAGCAGCGCCAACAAAACTTACGACGGCACAACAACTGCCACGGTCAATGGCAGTGCAGTGCTGCAGTCGCCGATTGCACCAGGCACGGGCAGCAGCAGTGACGGTACGGCCTACACCAATGATGTGTTGAGCCTGAGCGGGACGGTTGTGGGTACTTTCAATAGCAAGAATGTTTTGGATGCGAGCACGGTGAGCTTCACGGGCATCAGCTTGGCCGGCGCAGATGCTGGAAACTACACGCTGACGCCCCACGCCAATGCCAGCCAAACGATCAGTGCCAAAGCATTGACCCTCAGTGGCCTGAGCAGCGCCAACAAAACTTACGACGGCACAACAACTGCCACGGTCAATGGCAGTGCAGTGCTGCAGTCGCCGATTGCACCAGGCAC
>JACCDW010248059.1_pt1 | contig 19702 bp, 22 predicted proteins | sample 7449781 | NCBI WGS metagenome assembly JACCDW01 (sample SAMN15323449, study PRJNA562643) | freshwater metagenome | isolation source: river surface water | place: USA:Blue River Watershed | collected 2017-08-18
GCCTGTTCGCTCGGAAGTGCACTGGCAGGTGCCGTTGTGGTGGGGGTTTCCCACATGCTGGGTTATAACGAAATTCATCACCTATTCCCGCACCTGATCAGCGCCGAAACCTGGGCCGAAGCATCGCGCTGGATCGGCGACTACGGTGTCTGGGCTATTTTCGGTGTCGGCGCGTCGCCTTTACCGCAGATGCCCCTACTGATCTTTTTCGGCATTGTGGATGACCGGATTTTTGAGGCCTTTGTGGCCTTATTCGCCGGCAAACTGATCAAATACACGATCGTTGCCTGGGTGACCCAACACTTTCCTGAAAAGCTCCGCTTTTTCAAGCGAATCAATGGTCGTATTAACGGTGCATCGGATCGAACCACGCCAGGTCAACCATAAACTGCACGATAAAAAGCCGAATCACTGGGTGTATTCGGCCGGAATAAGCTGACAGCCGACCGCTCAAAGGCGTAAAATTGCACCGAGGGCGAAAATTCGTCCCTGTCCATTATTAACGGAGTTAGCATGTTTCCCGAATACCGTGAGCTGATCACCCGCCTCAAGACGACTGACCGTCATTTCACTAATCTGTTCGACAAGCACAACGAACTGGATCAGAAGATCCAGAATATGGAATCGCACATCGAGTCCGGTACTCAGGAAGAGATTGAAACCCTGAAGAAGGAAAAGCTGCACCTGAAGGACGAGCTCTACGCCATCCTCAAGAAAGCCAGCGCCTAATTTAAGGCTCGAACTGCCGGTTGCCCCAGCCTTATTCGTGGAACCGGCAGTCTTTTAAGGTCACATCGTGGCTGAAGTCTTCCGAGGTGTAAACGCTGTCGGTCAGCACACCCTCAAATGACACGACCCGTCCTGCCAACGATTGATGGGCACCACCCACAACGTTCCGGCACCAGAGCGATACCTCACCCAACCCGTTAACCCGCACATCGGCCACCATGGCATTGGGGTTACCTTTGGCGGTTTTAACAAACTTGGCTTTGCCCTGCAGCGTCTGACCCGCATAGGTTTTGCTGGCCGCCGGGTTTTTGCGGATGCCACGTGCGATCTGATTGAGCGCGTCCAGCGGCAAAGCCTGGCGCGTTGTAGCGCTCATCTTCGGTTGCGTGGGTATGGCAACAGGGGCTACCGCTGGCACCCCTGGATTGACGGCCGCGACCGGTGCCGTTGAAACTGCTGGCTCCCCCCCCGATGCTGTACTTTGGGAAACGTTCACCGGCGTTTGCGTCATGGCGCAGCCACCGAGAATCGTCGCAGTCACCAGGGTAACAATGAAGGCCGAATAATTCTGTAGACGCATGGTGTTTCTTTGGATGAATGTGGTGGCATTCTACCCTGCGAAGACTGCAGGCAATACCTTACCCAATACCTTACACAGGGATTACAATAATGTTTCTATTTGATGAAATCAGCATAGGGACTCCCATGTTCGGCAAACTGATGCCCAAAGAGGGCAAATACTTCGATCACTTCAACCATCATGCGGCGCTCATCGTCCAAGGCGGCCAGCTGCTGACCGAACTGATCACGGCACTGGCCAACCAGTCCGGCGAAGTTGCCCGTCTTGCCGATGAGATTGACCAGGTCGAGCGCCAGGCCGACAAGATTACGCACGAAACGCTAGCCCAGCTGCACAAGTCCTTCATTACCCCATTCGACCGTGACGAGATCCACGAGTTAATCAGCGGCATGGACGATATTCTCGACATTATTCAGGATGTGGCCGAGTCGGTCGCCCTGTATGATATTCGGCAGATTCCGCAAGAAGCTGTGGCTATGGCTGAAGTGACCGCCCGCTGCTGCAACAAGATTGCCGATGTCGTCAAACTGCTCGACAGTATGCAGAATGGGCCGCATATCCTCACCATCTGCCACGCCATCGACGACCTGGAATCGGATGCGGATCGCCTGCATCGTGAGCTGATGTCAAAGCTTTTCCGTGATGAGCCGGACGTGCGCCAGGTGATCAAACTCAAGGAAATCTACGAAATTCTCGAGTCTGTTTCAGACCGCTGCAAGGATGTGTCTGGCACGGTCGAGGCGATCGTCCTTGAAAACTCCTGATCGTTTGATCCATGGATAACCTGCAAATGAGCCTGGGGGTGATCATCACCCTCGTGATTGTGGCGCTGCTGTTCGATTTCATGAACGGCTTCCACGATGCCGCCAACTCGATCGCAACGATTGTTTCAACGCGCGTGCTGAAACCGCACCAGGCGGTCATCTGGGCGGCGGCCTTCAACTTCCTCGCCTACTTCCTGTTCGAACTGAAGGTCGCTGGTACCATCGGCAAGGGCACGATTGATCCGTCGATTGTCGACCATTATCTGATCTTCGGTGCCCTGGTCGGGGCCATCGTCTGGAATATTGTGACCTGGTACTACGGCATTCCTTCATCGTCTTCACATGCCCTGGTTGGCGGTCTCGTCGGTGCTGCGGTGGCCAAAGCAGGTTTCGGCAGCCTGATCTCGGCTGGGGTGCTCAAGATCATTGCTTTCATTTTTATTGCGCCCTTCCTCGGCTTTACCATCGGTAGTCTGATGATGGTGATTGTGTCGTGGCTCTGTAAAAACATGTCGCCGAGCAAGGTGGACAAACATTTCCGCCGCCTGCAGCTGGTATCGGCCGCTGGTTACAGCCTCGGCCATGGCGGTAACGATGCCCAGAAAACCATCGGTATCATCTGGATGTTACTGATCGCCGCGGGCGCATCCAGCCCGAGCGAGCATGTACCCGCGTGGGTGGTGCTCGCTTGTTACACAGCGATGGGTCTGGGCACCATGTTCGGTGGCTGGCGCATCGTGAAGACAATGGGCAACCGCATCACCAAGTTGAACCAGGCACGCGGCTTTTGTGCTAACAGCGCCGGTGCCTTGACCCTTTTCTTTGCGACCGCTTTGGGGATTCCTGTATCGACCACGCATACCATCACCGGTGCCATCGCTGGCGTGGGTTCAACGCGGGGTGCACGCCGCGTGCGCTGGGGTGTTGCCGGTAATATCGTGTGGGCCTGGATTCTGACCATTCCATGCAGCGCGATGATCGCTGCCGCTGCCTGGTGGCTGGGTACGCAGTTCCTCTGAGCCCTACCACCGGTCTTTAGTCTTCTGCACGAATGCTGCCTGCACGGGTAAAATCCGTGCATGCATGACGCGCGCTCCATGATTTCCGGATATCGATGGGCACTTCTGTGTCTGTCTCTTGTGCTACCGATACCCTCGCTGGCGGGGACATTCTTTTTTCCGGAGATGCACCCCACGCAGACACGAGCCGATCCGCCCAGCTGGCTAAAGGACGGCACGGGCAACGATGGCTATGTCAGCATCACGTCGGAAGTGGTTCCCGTGGGGAGTTGTGCCCGCCTCGCTTCGAGCAATTTCTGGAGCTCTGAAAAAGTGCAGCTGGTACTGTCAATTTCGAGCAGTGGTTTCAAAAGCCGACTGGATCAGATGGACATCCCGGTAGCGACCTTCGACGGCCGAGAAAACAACGCAGAATGTGCATCGCTCAGCAGCACCCCCATTCAGGTCGTGCCGATGGCCGTCCTGGGCGTTCGCTCGCTGTTTAACCCCGGTCGACTATCGCTCACGGTTAACGTGCGCAGTGCCAGCGATTCCAGCAGTGACTTTGTCGGCTCCGCCAAGCTGTTACTGGGCGCTGCCACGCTCGTCGCCACCGGAGGGACCTCGGCGCTGGTGGGCGGCGCCAGTGCCGTCGTCGGTAATTCGGTACTGGCCGATACAGAAGCCAGAGCCAACAAAATGATGAAAGGGATGACCGATGCACGCGTCCCCATATCCCTCAGCTGGTCGGATCTGCGCCGGGGTTTGCACACGATCGAAATTCCTGTCTATCGTGCAGACCAGATCGGTTCCGTTTCGGACAAAAAGATCCAGCAACTTCAGTCAGACCCCGCTGCCGAGAAAATTCATCTCTTTACGATTCGGCTTGATTTTGCCTTTTCACGGACTTTGTTCTACCCAGCAGCTGAAGACCTGAGTCATCTGGGCGTGCGCGAAAATATTTCTGCCGAGCGCATTCTGAACCATGCCGTGCCTGGTGCCCGAGAAAACTTCATGCAGCTCCTAAACAGCGGTGCCCCCAGCCAATTGCGGATTCTTTCCAACGCCACCGGCAAGGAGCTCACCCAGGCCTGCTCTTTGGGGTTTGAAAAACTGCGGGGTGCCGGTCTGGCAAACCCGGATATTGCGTTGGTGATGAAATCCTTCATGGACGAAGCCCGCGGCAACACGTCCTGGTACCAGGATACGGAGCTCGTTAAAACCTGTTTTGGTCAGGCGCCGAAGGTCGAATCAGCGCTGCTACTCATTTACGGCAAACCGAGCCCCTCTGGCGCAAGCACACCCGAGATATAACCGATTCAGGTTATAGACATCACTCAATCGGAGAATTATCGGGTAGTACAGGGACTCCTAGAATCAATCTCAAGATTCTTACTAGGAGTTCATCATGTCAAAACCTTCAACCCGCTTGCTGACCGCCGGTCTGTTGACGCTTCCTCTGGCGCTTTCTATCGCCTACGCCCAGACAGCTGCCCCCGCAGCCACCCCTGCAGTCGCCAAGGTCAGCCTGATTGATCGCCCGCAGCCGGATATCAATTCGCTGCCCGATGATGAGTACGGCCGTCTGGCCCGGTACGGTCATGAACTGACGACGCGTACCTTTGCCCATATCGGACCCGAAGTCAAAGACAAGAAAATGCGCTACGCGGGTAACAACCTGGCATGCACCTCCTGCCATGAAGAGAACGCGAGCAAGCCCTATGCCATGCCGTGGGTGGGTGTTACCGCGACGTTTCCACAGTACCGTGGCCGTGAAGATGACCTGAGCACGGTCGAGGAGCGGGTCAATGGCTGCATGCAGCGCAGTATGGCCGGCAAACCGCTGCCGCTGGATTCCAAAGAGATGAAGGCTTATGTGACCTATATCCACTTCCTATCAACCGGCATTCCTGTCGGCGCCAAAGTGGAAGGGAGTGCCACCTTTCCGTCGAAGCCGCCCAACCGTCGCGCTGACCTGGCCGCCGGTGAGAAGATCTACAACGAACAATGCGCCAGCTGCCACGGCGATGATGGTCTGGGTAAGCGAGTTGGCAAGAAGGGTGATGCCCAAGGCTATATCTTCCCACCCGTCTGGGGACCGGATTCGTTCAACGATGGTGCCGGCATGAACCGTCTGATCATGGCGATGCGCTTTATCAAGCACAACATGCCGATGGGAACGAACCATAAAAATCCGACGTTGACCGATGATCAGGCGTTTGATGTTGCGGGTTATATCGTCTCCAAGCCACGCCCGCACAAGGCTAACCTGGACAAGGACTTCCCCGCCCGCTGGAACAAGCCGATCGACTCTGCCTTCCCACCCTATGTCGACGGTGCCTCCGCCGATCAGCACAAGTACGGTCCATTCCCACCGCTGGCCGACAAAGCCCGGGCCGTTGCCGCCGCCCGCGCCGCTGCCAAGCAACGCGAGGCAGAAAAGCTGGCAGCCCCCGCTAGCAATTAAGCGGTTTTAATCGTCCAAACCGGCCGGGTCGGCACGCAGAATCAGGCGTGCCAGCTCGGCCGCACTGCTAACCCCGGTTTTTTCCATCACATGCTGGCGATGCACGTGGACGGTGTTGTCGCTGATATTCAGCTCGCGGCCGATTTCCTTGTTTGACAGCCCTTGTGCCAGATGCCGAGCGACCTCGGTTTCCCGTGGGGATAGTTTGGCCAGAATCTGTCGCGCTTCCTGGCAGCGCTGATGGGCAGTCTGGCGTGCCACGCTAATGCTGACGGCACGCTCGACCGTATCGAGAAACTGCTGATCCTTGAAGGGCTTTTGCAGAAAATCGACCGCACCCTCTTTCATCGCCTGAACGGCAAGTTCCACCTCGCCGTGGCCTGTCATGAAGATGATCGGAAAGGCACTCCCTGCGGCATTGAGCCGACGTTGCAGTTCAAGCCCACTGACGCGGGGCATACGGATATCCAGCACCAGGCAACCACCCATGGCAGGAAATTCTGGTGCCGCTTCCAGAAAAGCCTCCGCCGACTCATGGCCTGTAGCTGCCCAACCTGCCGACTCCAGCAGGAACAAAAGTGATCGTCGAAACGGCGCTTCATCATCAATGACATGAATCATCGGGGTCGGCATTAGTCGGCTTCCTTCACTGTCTTCGGTCGCTGACGGCTCAGCGCCAGCGTAAAAATCAATTTCAGCCCAGGCCCATCATCAGGCAGGCGGGCCGTGAGTGCACCACCATGCGATTCGATGATGGTTTTACAAATGGAAAGCCCCAGGCCCATACCATCTTCCTTGGTGGTAAAGAATGGCTCAAAAAGCTGCTGCAAACCCTCGTCGCTCAACCCACTGCCATGATCACGCACCACCACCTGTGCCCAACCCGTCCCTGCGGGCAAGAGTGTGATTTCGATGGCTTGCTGGACACCCGTAGTTTTTTGAGCATCCATAGCGTTTTTCAGAAGGTTGAGTAACACTTGCTGGATCTGAAGCGGATCAGCATCAACCCATCGGGTATCAGGGCTAAGATGATCTTCAATCAAAATCTCGGGTGCCTTGGCAGCCATCCCGCGAAATAGCCTGACCGCCTCCTGAACCAGCTGCAGAACATCACAGCGTTCCCGTGTGCGAATGCGCTTACGGGCAAAGGCCCGGATGCCATTCAATATGCCAGCCGCCCGTTCGGACTCGGTGGCGATTTCATCCGCAGCTTGCGCGGTGGCATCCGCTGATAAATTACCCCGGGCCAAACGACGCGTCAGGCTCCGGGCATAGTTGGTAATGGTGGCGAGTGGCTGATTGAGTTCGTGCGCCAAGGTGCCGGACAGTTCGCCCAGAATGGACAAGCGTGAGAGGTGCTCCATCTGCTGACGTTGCGCGTTGACGTTTTCTTCCAGCTCATCACGCTGTAGCAGTGCGGCAGACAGTTCCCGGGTCCGGCGCTGGACCATCACTTCTACCCGGACAGTGTAGAGCAACCAAAACACAAGCAGGATCGACAGGCCGGCGGCAACTGGCCAATACTCCCGAACATAAGACTCGAAACTATGCTGCCGCAAAAAATCGTAGGGGGGTATCTTGAGTTCACGCAGCATGTCGTGCACCGGATGGTAGTCGGCAGGCACCCCCCACTGTTGGCCGCCATCTCCCGGTGGCAACGAGAGTAACGCGATCAGTACGCTACGCGACAACGGCCCCGGCGTATCCGCAGTGGCGGCAAAGGCCCAGCCGGGATAATTGCGCGATGAGGTAGCACAGGGTAATTCTGATTTGTGCGGTGACAGCACCCGGAATTCACCGGCCTTCACGAACCCGGCACTGATTTGCTGCTCCAGGAGGCAGTTTCGGATCACGCCTGCATCAGCCTTCCCCTGTCGAACGTCATCAATGACCTGCGTCATCGGAAAGCCCGTAAATACCGGCGTCAGGTCCCCGGCCTCTGGATCCAACCCCATGCCTTTGAGCTCAGCCCAGATCACCTGATAACCCCCAAAGGCATCCGGTGAAACAGCGGCCAATCGTTTCTTCTTGAGATCCGTTAGCGTGGCCAGATCGGCACGATCGGCTCGGACGATCACTGCCGATCCCACTGTATGCATGGCGTCTCGAGAACGTTCCGGTACTTGTGTTGCAATACGGCTAATCCCTAGGTCATACTCCAGGGCCACATAGTGGCCGGGGTTCGTGATGACAAAATCCACCTCCCCCGCTTGTATGGCCTGTGCCATCCCTTGCAGGTCGTAGTAATGGGGTTCGATAGGCTGGCCGGGCAACTTCTGCTGCAACGCCGCAACAAAGGGGGCCCATTGGACAGCAGAGGCTGACTCACCCTGCCAGGCCAAGATGCCGAGGCGAATATCGGTGGCCTGAACTGAAAACGGTAATAGGCAGAGGCCAACCAGCAGTAACCTGCAGCGGCGATAATGACGTTTCAAATTGGTTGGTTTAGTTTGTAAACTCGACATTGTCACCTACCCGAACCGACCATTGAACACTCCTGCTTTGATGTATATCAAATAAAGCACAATCTCTTACAATCAGAACAAACCCTTTGAACAAAACATCCATGCGACGTCTTTTGATCATCCTGCTTGGCCTCAGTTTCGCCGCACTGGCTCAGGCTGCTGAACTTCTGTATCTGAACTCAGCCGGCGGTTCACAACGGCTGCTCCACGCTGATTACAACAGCCAATATTTTGCCGTTCAACCGTTTGTCGATACTCAGGAAAACCTTGCATTTTGCGGACCTGCGAGCATGGCCGCGGTCCTCAACAGCCTACCGCGTGAAACAAGGCCCATATCCCCCCAGCTCAAACCCTTTCCTTATTTCACGCAGGACACTTTTTTCAACCCGCGAACGCTTGCTATTAAAAGCCGCGAGGCAACCCTGAAGTCTGGACTGACCCTACAACAAAGTGGCGACATGATGCGCAGCTTTGGCGTTCATGTCGATGTCTTTTATGGTGACCAACTCTCTGAATCGAGCCTACGCAACTTGGTCACGACAGCGCTGTCAGATCCGAATACACGTCTGGTGATTAACTTTGACAGACAAGTGCTGGATCAACTGGGCCGTGGACACTTTTCACCACTTGCCGCCTATGACAGTAGTTCAGATTCGGTATTGATCATCGATGTGGCCAAATTCAAATACCCCCCCTTCTGGGTCAGCCTTGCCGACTTACTAAAAGCCATGAATACCACGGATCCGGATAGCGCTAGAAGCCGTGGACTGGTTCGGGTTACAACCAACCAACCAAGAGATTGATGACCTCTGCGTTTTTGGTTTCCCTTGAGTTTGTCCTCGTTTAACTGAACAAAAACTGATCTAGATCAAAATTTACTGATTCAGAAGCGTTTATGTCCAGGACAAATCTGGGTATAATCACTCCAGACCCAAAGAATGGGCGTGGAGAAGACATGACCTACAAAATTGAAGTTCAAAGCCCCACAAGTCACGAATGGGTGCTCATCGAATTGCTGGAAGCCAGCATTACAGAGATCATTCGCCGTGTTCAGAAGATCAAGCAGGTCTATCCTGAATATCTCGTTCGTGCTCTTGATTCTGTGTCAGCCAAGACGATAGCGCTCGCCTGAATATCGCCTTTTCAACCAAGGAGACTCTATGGGATTGAGTTTCAAAATCGAGGTCAGAAACAATGCCAGCGAACAATGGATTTTTTTTGAAGAGCTTGAAAAGAGCCCTGAAGTCGTTCGCGATTATGTCCGGCTTGTTCGGACTGCTTACCCTAACTATTGGGTACGTGCGCTAAACCAAATGACGGGTGAGGTCATCACCAGTTACCAAACAGATTGATTCAACTGCCCAGCTCGTGCGTATGTCGCCACTGGGCAACCAGTCCAGGCACCGCATCGATTTCAGTGATGATGCGCACGCCCGTGATCTCTGCTTTTCTGGATAGCAAGGCACTCCCCCCTGCCCAAATCACGATTTCTGGCGCCAGCAGATCACGGAACTGTGCCAAATCCTTGAGCGCATCGCGCCCCGGGTAAGCCGCACTGAACGATACGGCCACCACATCGAACCCCCCGTTACTGGCATAGCTCGCAATATCCGATAACGGCAAGCGTGTCCCCAAGGACGTGCACTGCGCACCTTCTGCAGTGCACATCGCTTCTACCATGAGCAGACCAAGACCATGTTCCTCATTGGGAAACGTTGTCAGGAGAATGCGCGGCGGCTGAGTCATGGCTGGCTGCAGCTGGATGGCATGCCGAATCACATTCTGGATCTGCTCGGTGTAGAGATGCTCCTCCGGCACGCTCAATTCTCCCCGCAGCCAGGAATCCCCAACCACATCGTTCATAGGGAGCACCGTGTGCGTGATAAAACGCTGCAAACCCTCTTTGACCAGAATGCGGTTGAGGCTATGACGTAGCTCATGCCCACGGTGCATACGTAACAATTTAAGCATGCCGTTGCACTGCATGTAGCGTTCTGGGTCGACCGTCTGACTGGTCTGGGTGTCCAACAGCTGGAGCAACGCCGAAAGATCCTGTGTAATGATCTTTCCTGGGCGCAGCCCCTGATCCATCAAACGACGAATGATGCGCAATCGCTCGATCTGTTCCATCGGATAAATACGCTCACCCGCATCGTCCCGCTCCGGGTTTGGAAAACCATAACGTCGCTCCCAAACACGCAGGGTATCCTTACCGATGCCTGTGTCACGTTCTACCTCGGCGATGCGCAGGCCTTCTGTCATGCGGAGCGTACTTGGAAATTCTGGTTTGTTCATTTTGTCTGCGACAAACACATTATGAAAATGTAATTGACAGCCATTTTGCCACCAGTTCCTTGTCTTGGACAAAAAAATCCCATTATTTTTTTCAAAAGCACACCCTATCCCCGGTTTTTTCAAGGCCATTAAACGTAGTACAGTGTGAAAATGAACTCAAAATGCATCACCAAAGTCCGCAACTTGTTATTCGATTTCGCCGTTGCATTGATTACCGTGCCATTCGGTATCATTCTGGGTCTCATCGGTTTTGCGCTGCCCCTTAAAACCCGTTTCTGGCTGGTGAGGTGCTGGCGCCAGACTTTTACGTTTTTTGAGCGTCACATCCTAGGTATACGCGTTGAGATCATCGGTGCCGAAAATATCCCGCAGGAAGCGTGCATCGTTATCTCTAACCATCAGTCCGCTTGGGAAACCGTAGGACTACAACAGTTGTTCTACCCCTGCGTTTTCGTCCTAAAACAGGAATTATTGAAGATACCGTTTTTCGGCTGGGGTTTATCTGCCGTCAAAATGATTGCGATTGACCGCGATACCTCCAAAAAAGCCCTGAAGAAAGTGACCGACCAGGGCGTTGATCGCCTGGCCTCGGGTATTTCGGTCGTTATCTTTCCGGAAGGAACCCGAGCTGATGCCCATACGTTGCTGCCCTTCCAAATCGGCGGCGCGTATCTAGCCAGTAAAACGGAGGCACCCGTGTTACCGGTTGCACACAATGCGGGTGCCGTGTGGCCCAAGGGCGCCTCGGTCAAAGGGCCAGGCATCGTCACGGTGATTATTGGGAAACCCATACCTAGCGGCTTGAAGCCTCAGGCTTTGAATGCGCACATCGAAGCGTGGATGCAAACGCAGATTGCCTTCATGCAGGAACGCGCACAAAGTAACGAAACACGGTAGTCACCCCATCGTTTTATCGTTAAGACACCGAACGTGCGGCACCTTAAAACATACACGCGTGTACTGCTCATCATCTGCGGTGGAATTACTGCAGGCTTGGTGTTTGCCGGTGCCGAAAAGGATACCGATGGCCGGTTCAAAAACCGGTACGCTGACTTATCTAAAAGCCAGAACTTCCTGAGTTGGCAATGGGAGCGCATTACCGGTGGATTGCCCAAGCCACCGCTCAAGCCCACCCCTCAGATGCCCTTTAACCCGGAAAAACTGGCTAAACCCGGCGGTGATGCACAAGTTACCTGGATCGGCCACTCCAGCGTGCTTTACCAGATTGATGGTAAAAACTTTCTGTTTGATCCGGTCTATGCTGAATATGCATCGCCGGTGCCACCATTCGGCCCCAAACGTGCTCAGCCGCCAGGAGTTCCCTTGGCGGCGTTACCGCATATCGATGCCGTTTTTATCTCCCACAATCACTACGATCATCTGGATCTGGAAACGGTCCGACGTCTGATGCAACAGCCAGGCGGCACCCCTCTATTTTTTGTGCCCCTGGGTGTTGATGAATGGTTTGCAGAACATGTTGCAGGCTCTCGAGTCGATGCACCGGATCCCAATGTGATCTCAATGGATTGGGACACGACATACCTGTTCAACGGCAACAAAGGGCCTTTCACGTTTCGGTTTTTAGCGGTTCAGCATTGGTCAGCCCGCTCCCCTTTTGATCGGAACAAGACCTTATGGGGCAGCTGGGCAATTGAACATCCGGCTTTCCGCTTCTGGTTTGCTGGTGATCTGGCTTATTCAAAAGATATTGATGATCTGGCAAAGCATCACGGCGGGTTTGATCTGGCAGCGATTCCGATTGGGGTCTACGATCCACGCTGGTTTATGAAACGCGCACACGTGGATCCCCCGGAAGCGATTCAGGTGTTTAAAACCATCCGCGCCACGCATGCATTCGGAATCCACTGGGGAACATTCGATGGTTTAAGCGATGAATCGCTGGATGAACCACCCGAAGCCTTTGAACGCGCGCGAATGGCTGCCGGTGTTTCTAGCGATGCATTCCGGCTTTTTAGTATCGGTGAAACACACTCCTACCGTAGGTAGTTTCCGTAAAACAACGCAGATCGCCTTCAACGTTCAGGCTCAGAGACCTCTGCGGCAGCGGCTTGCCAGGGCCAGCGCCCTTCCATCTCCAGGATCAGGGACCAGCTAAGAAATGTTCGGATGGCGACGATTGCGGCCAGCACCGCGACACTCATTAATGTGGGGCTCACCGCAACGGTGCGAATGATGTCGGCCGCGACCAGGATTTCCAGCCCTAACAGCAATGTTCGGGTGATCTGATTACGAACCCTTTTGTAGGCGTACGAACCATCCTGGCGTGATAGATCGCGCGGAAAACGAACCAAGCCCCAAAGAACACCTGCCACGATCACAGCAACGCCCAGCACGTCACCCCACTCACCCATCAGCTCGATAAATGCCAAGTGTTCCAAAGCGTCTCTCCTGAAGTGATCGGTAACAGACGCATGATCTCACCTATTTCACGAGTGGGCGAATGCCGGTAAAGCCGCCATCCACCGACCAGACTTGAGCGGTGACCCGTCCGCTTCTGTGAGACATCAGCCAGCCCATCAGCTCCGCCAGCTCAGCTGTGCTGCCAATGCCGGGAAGCGGGTACTGTCGTGCTGCGGCAGTTCGCAGTGTTTCAGTTGCCAGAATTTTCTCGGTGGCGGGTGAGTTCATGATGCCAGGCGCAACCACGTTGACGCGAATACCATAGGGGGCATAAGTGGCCGCTGTGCCGCGCGCCAAGCCCTCAACCCCGGCTTTTGCGGCTGAAACGGCCTCATGATTGGGCGTGCCCATCTGCGCAGCAACTGATGACACGAGGACTGCACTTCCGGGCAGATTATGCTGACGCAGGTTACCAACAAAAGCAGCTAGCGAATGAAATGCGCTGGTCAGATTAGCGTCGATTGAATCTTTGAAATCATTTTCACTCAGCCGATGGAGTGCGCCCAATCTAATGTTACCAACACAATGGGCAAACGCTTGGGGGATGACGCCGAGCTCATTTGCGGTATCAAAAATTTTTTTTGCGCCTGCGGCTGTCCCACAATCTGCACAGACCTGAATATGTTGATCACCAAAGGCATCTTTCAATCGCGCTGCGTCTCTGCTGGTGACAACAAGTTGCCATCCTTCCGCAGTTAGGTATTCCGCGAGAGATTTGCCGAGGCCGCCTGCTGCGCCGGTGATTAATGCCGTTTTAGTCATGTTGACCTCCTAAAAATTGTTGTCGCCAATCCCTGACCAAACCAGGCACGCCATCAATATCGGTGAGCACAGCTAGGTTGGGCAAATGGATACGCTTCTGAATGAGTCCGGCACCGCCCGCCCAGATCGATATTTCTTCGGGAAGAATGTGCCGAAACTGTTTTAGATCTTTGATGACATCCCGCGACGGATAGGCAGCACTGAAGGAAAGCGCAACCACATCGTATTTACCATCCATCGCATATTTGGCAATGTCCGGGAGAGGAACGCTTGTTCCCAGCGATGTGCAATAGGCACCCTCAGATACACACATGGCCTCCACCATCAATATCCCAAGGCAATGCTCTTCCTCAGGAAAGGTGGTCAGCAGAATTCGTGGGGGCACATCCTCTGTTTCTTGCGAGTGAATGGCATGCCTGATCACGTTTTGCACTTGCTCGGTGTACAAATGCTCTTCTGGCACCGTTAATTCACCACGGATCCAGTCATTTCCGATGATGCCACTCATGGGCACAATCGTCTGTGTGATAAAGGCTTGAAGCCCGTCCTTGATAAGAATGCTATTTAGACTTCTGCGCAATTCGCGGCTGCAATGGGTCCGAAGCAGCCTGACCAGGCTTAAGCAAGTAGCATGCCTGCTGGTATCGGTGGGTTGGCTGCTATGCGCATCTAGAAGCAGGTGTAATTCGGACAGATCCATGCCAAGTACTTGATTTGGGCGCATACCTTGATCGAGCAAGCGCCTGATTACCCGCAAGCGCTCAACCTGATCCTGGGAATACAGTCGCTCTCCCAAACTGTCCCTTTGCGGTTTAGGAAACTGATAACGCCGCTCCCAGACGCGCAATGTGTCTTTGCTGATCCCGGTATCGCGCTCGACATCGGCGATTCGCATCGGTAGCACATGTTCTTCAAAGTTCATTTGTCTTGGACAAAGTGTTGACAGACAGAATTTTAAAGGATAATTTTCAAACGCAGAACACTTTGTCCTGGACAATTATGAAAATTTTTCACCGCCTGCTCAAACCCGTTGTTCTAGGTGCCCTACTTACAACGGCCCTGGCTCTGGGTATGCCTACTGCCAAAGGAGCAACCATGGCCTCAACAAGCTCGGGCGCCCCATCCAGCCAAGGCTGTCCTTCATTGCTTCAGCACACCTTCCCCAAGCTTCAGGACGACGCTCCCCAGCCGCTCTGCCAGTACTCGGGACAGGTGATTCTTGTGGTCAATACCGCCAGCTACTGCGGTTTCACTCGACAATACGACGGTCTGGAGCGCCTTTACGACAGATACAAAGCACAGGGTTTCGTCGTTCTTGGTTTCCCGTCCAATGATTTTGGACAGCAAGAGCCCGACAGCAACAAAAAGATTGCCGATTTCTGCCGCAATACCTACGGCATCAAATTTCCGATGTTTGGCAAAAGCAGTGTGCGCGGCAGCGATGCCAATGCGCTTTTCAAGCAACTGGGAAAGTTAACCGGGGATACCCCAAGCTGGAATTTCCACAAGTACCTGATCAACCGTGACGGGAGCCAGGTCCTTAGTTTCGGGAGCCAGATTGCGCCGGAAAGCAAAGTTATGACGGAAGCGATTGAACGCATGCTGAAGCAGACACCCAAATAAACTTGTCAACCCAGATCCCAACCCCATACAGAGAGATCAATCACATGAACGCACCTGACAAACCCCTGCACAACCTGATGCTGCCTGACATTCAAGGGAGCCCTGATCACCGGGATATGGCGATAAACCAAGTCGGCGTTCGAGGCTTGCGCTATCCGTTACGACTGGTTGATGCCAGCGGAGAGACTCATGCCACCGTTGCCTCCGTAACAATGACCGTGGGTTTAGCGCCGACTGTCAAAGGAACCCATATGTCGCGCTTTGTCGAGATCATGGAGGCACAGGACGCGCCCCTGTCTCTGATTGACATGAAGGCACTCTTTAACAGGATGCGACACCGACTGGAGGCCCGCAGTGGGTGCGTTGAGTTTGTCTTCCCGTACTTCATCCGCAAACAAGCACCCGTCTCTGGCGTAACCAGCCTGATCGATATCGATGCGGGGATTACGCTGAAAAGTGATCAAAGCAGTCGGACCGATGTCATCCTCAAGGTGGTTGTTCCAGTAACAAGTCTTTGCCCCTGCTCCAAGGAGATCTCGGATTACGGCGCCCACAACCAGCGGTCACACATCACGATTGTGGCCACGTTGCAGCAAGATGCCACCCTCAACCTTGAGGATCTGGTACGCATGGCGGAAGAGGAGGCATCCTGCGAGGTATTTGGCCTCCTCAAACGCCCCGATGAAAAATGGGTTACTGAACGCGCCTATGACAACCCGAAGTTTGTTGAAGATCTTGTGCGTGATATTGCCCTCAGGCTCAAGGGTGAATCAAGGATTACCCAGTGGTCGGTTAGTTCGGAGAATTTCGAGTCAATTCACAACCATTCCGCCTATGCCCTGATTGAGGGTAGTAACGTCTGAAAGCCAACGCTATGCGCCAGAAAATTGCCATCATCGGCAGCGGTATTTCCGGACTCGGAGCCGCCTACCTGCTGAGCCCCCACCATGATGTGACTATTTATGAGGCGGATCACCGCCCTGGCGGTCACAGTCATACTGTTGACGTTCAGCTTGACGGTCAGCGCTTCGGCGTCGATACCGGGTTTCTGGTCTTCAATGAACGGACCTATCCCCTACTCTGTCGGCTTTTTGGACACCTGAAGGTGCCTGTCGTTAAAAGCGATATGTCATTCTCGGTCAAGATGGCTCAAGCCGGGCTTGAATGGGCGGGCACCAATCTGGATTCGGTTTTTGCCCAACGCCGCAATCTATTTAAGCCCGCATTCTGGGGGATGCTGCGCGATATCTTACGCTTCAACAAAGGCGCCACACGTGATCTCGAGAACCCATCTCTGTCTGAAATTTCTCTTGGCGATTATCTGGATCAGCATGGCTACGGGCAGGCATTTCGCCATGATTACCTGCTGCCTATGGCGGCGGCAATCTGGTCATGTCCTACAGAGCAAATGCTCGCCTACCCGTTTCAGACTTTTGTTCGTTTCTGTCATAACCATGGCCTCTTGCAGATCATGAACCGACCGCAGTGGATGACGGTAGCCGGTGGCTCACGTAACTATGTGAGCATGTTACTTGATGGCATTCGGAGCCATGGTGGCCAAATCAAACTGGAGACGCCTGTCACCGGAATCAAGCGATCAGCCGAAGGTGTTGTCGTTAGCAGTTCGGAGGGTCATCAGGCGTATGAGCAAATGATCATGGCATGCCACAGTGACCAGGCACTAAAGATTCTTGGGGAAGAGGCATCCCCTCATGAAAAAACCTTTCTTGGGGCCATTCAATATCAAGCAAACCGAGCCGTTTTACACACAGATACAGCGCTGCTCCCCATCAACCCGAAGACCTGGGCTGCCTGGAACTATGCATCACCAGGCGGCCATGAAAAACAAATCGGCCAACGCCCTGTCAGCGTGTCCTATCTGCTCAACAAATTACAACCCCTCCCCACCGATACGCCGGTGATGGTGACGCTGAACCCCTGGCACGAACCTGACCCCGCGCGAACTTTCCGCCAGATTCATTACGCGCATCCTGTCTTCGATGGACCAGCCATTGCTGCACAGGATTCACTGAAAAAACTCTCCGGGTTTAATCGAACGTTCTATGCAGGTGCCTGGATGGGATACGGCTTTCACGAAGACGGATTTGCTTCGGCCGTCAGGGCTGCTTCCCAACTAGCCCCCCTTCCAGACTGGATTCTGGGGCCACAGCCCCAGCTCAACCAGATCGCGTTAAATATGCCCATGCCGGCAACTGTCAATCCATGAATAAACCGATTCAAAGCTGGTTGACTCCGGCAGTATGCATTGGTGACGTGATGCACGCGCGTACACGGCCAATCCGGAATGTTTTTCACTATCCGATTTTCTACCTCCGACTACCCCTCAGTCAGCTTTCAACCCTTGACGTGGCAGGCCTCGCGATCAACCGGTGTGGCATCTGCCAAATCCTGAACCGTGACCATGGCCCCAGAGATGGTAGCAACTTGATGCGCTGGGTGCACTCATTACTTGATGCGCATGGCATGTCTGGGGTTACGGCCGGAGGCGAGATCATGTTACAGACCATGCCCCGAGTGTTTGGTTATCTGTTCAATCCCGTCAGTTTTTATTTCTGTCATGACGGTGTCGGCCGTCTGCGCGCGGTCATCTGTGAAGTGAGTAATACCTTCGGCGAACGGCACAACTATCTGGTGAGGCACGCCGATAATCGACCGATTGAGTCCCATGATGTGCTTAAGGCACAAAAAGTGTTTCATGTCTCTCCATTCTTTCCACTAAATGGTGCCTATGAGTTTCGTTTTGGTGGAACACCACAGTCTCCCATTGCCATGATCAACTATATGGCCACAGATACACATGACGCTCAATCAGGACATGGTCATTATGGACTGCGGACATGGGTCAGAGGAAACACGGTCGCACTGGATGCTGCGGCGCTTCGTCGCGCGCTGATCCGGTTTCCACTTCTGACTTTCGGTGTCATCACCAGGATTCACTGGCAGGCATTACGTCTCTGGATCAAAAAAGTCACCTTTTTCTCCAAACCTGTCGCCCCGCTTAAGGAGACAACCTCATGAACACGCGTACCGAAGTGATGCAACACGATCCTGTCGCTCCTGGGCTCTATTCGGTGCAAGGGGTTAATCCTTTCGAAGATGCCACACCGACCCGGAATGCCAAATTACCGTCTGACGCAAGAATTATCCTGGAGATGCTGGATCGTATAAACAGTGGCCAGATTCATATCACGCTACCTGATGGCCAGGTCCATCATTGCGGGATTGGCAACGAAGGACCGGTCGTCGATATGATCGTGCACGACTGGTCTGTATTTGGCGAGATGATTGCCCGAGGGGACATCGGTGCCGCTGAGGCTTTTATTGAGGGTTTGTGGGGAACGGACTCCATTACCCGCTTGTTGACCTTGGTTGCCTGCAACCGCAATGCCCTATCTAAGGCAATCCATGGGCGTCGCTGGCAATTGCTAAGCTCGTGGGTGCTGCATCGGCTACGTGCCAACACAAAGCGCGGCAGCAAACGCAATATCATGGCCCACTACGACCTCGGCAACAGCTTTTACAAGCTTTGGCTTGATGAAACCATGACGTACTCGAGCGCCTTGTTTTGCGACCATGAGCACCCGGATCAGGCTGACTGGGAGGCGTTGCCGAATGCGCAGCTGGCTAAAAACAACCGTATGCTCGATGCGCTGGACGTCAAACCAGGTGACACGATCCTTGAAATTGGCTGTGGCTGGGGAGGATTTGCAGAGCAGGCAACGCAACGGGGAGCCCATGTCACAGGGCTGACCTTATCTCCGGCCCAACAAGATTTTGCACAAACAAGGGCCGAACGCGGCGGTTGGCAAAACCAGACAGAATTTCTACTCACCGATTATCGTGACATGCAGGGACAGTTCGATCATATTGTCTCGGTCGAAATGTTCGAAGCGGTTGGTGAACGTTGGTGGCCCACCTATTTCCGCACATTAAAACAGCGGCTTAAACCCGGAGGCCGAGCCCTGATCCAGGTAATCACGATTGATGACAACCTTTTCAAGCAGTATCGACGCGGCACTGATTTCATTCAACGCCATGTATTTCCAGGTGGGATGTTGCCATCACCCTCCGTTTTTTGTGAGCAGGCTGGGCGTGCTGGTCTTAAAGTGACTGATGATCTTGCATTTGGTTTGCACTACGCCCGTACGCTCGGTCTCTGGCACGAGGCATTCTGTGAACGCTTACTCGAGGTCAAGTCCCAGGGTTTCGATGATCGCTTCATTCGGCTCTGGCGTTTTTACCTCGCCTATTGTGAAGCGGGATTCCGGGCTGGATCGATTGACGTGCATCAATTCACCTTACAAGCATGAGGATTGCAAAGTGCGTAAGCCTAAAATGATGTGGCAAAAATCTCTGCTAACGCTATGCGCTCTTGTCGGCCTGAGCGGCTGTGGCAGTACCGATGTTGCCAAGTATTCACAAGAGAAGCCCGTGCTAGATCTTAAGAATTACTTTAATGGCACCATTGACGCATACGGCATGTTCCAGAAACGATCCGGTGAAGTTGTCAAACGTTTTCATGTCATTATCGATGCCCGCTGGCAAGGCGACACAGGGACGCTGGACGAGCGGTTTAC
>JACCDW010271072.1_pt1 | contig 19699 bp, 19 predicted proteins | sample 7449781 | NCBI WGS metagenome assembly JACCDW01 (sample SAMN15323449, study PRJNA562643) | freshwater metagenome | isolation source: river surface water | place: USA:Blue River Watershed | collected 2017-08-18
GACTTTCGAGCAGTCGCGCGCTGCAGACCCCGAGCACTTGGGTAAGCGGGTGATCAAAGGGGGCTCGCATTTGTGCTCAAGCGATTTTTGCGCCCGGTATCGATCGGGGTCGAGACAGCCCGCTGACCTGGCGCTCGGTACTTCGCATATTGGCTTCAGAACAGTCAAAGAAATCAAGGATAATGCATCATGAGCATGACATCACGCCGCTCGTTGTTGAAATATCTGGCTGTAGGGTCGGGTTTGAGCGCGCTCGGCAGTGCGTCGTCGTTCGCCAATGTGCCAGCAGCCATTGGTGAGCGCGGCTACGCCAAAGGGCCTTACGGGCTAGTTCACTTCAACGATACGCAAACCGGCGTGGGTGTGCCGATGGTGTTGCTACATCAAGCGCCCATGTCGTATCGGCAGTTCAACGCCGTTTACGGATTGCTGAGTGCGCGCGGAGTCCGTGCGATCGGGATTGATACACCGGGTTTTGGCATGTCGGATCCGACGCCATTCGTGCCGCAGGTTTCCGATTGGGCGAGCTCCATCATCGCCGTGCTCGATCATTTGAAGATCCCGCGCGCAGACATGGTTGGGCACCATACCGGCTCGTTGATTGCCACCGAGGTGTCACTGCAGTTTCCAAAGCGGGTACGTAAGGTCGTTTTGAACGGACCATTTCCGATCAACGAGAGCGAGCGAAAACTGTTTCTCGATGATCTGCAGAAAAGCGAAGTCGACTTCGAGTATCGAGCCGACGGCAGTCATCTGGCAGAGAGCTTCGTCAAGCGCAGTAAGTTCTTTGGCCCCGGCGCTGATCCGCGTCATATCACGCGAATGCAGGTGGAAAAGTTTCAGGGTTTTGGCCCGTTCTGGTACGGGCATAACGCGGCATACCGTTATGATCACGCAAGCACCTTGCTGCGTATGACGCACCCCACCTTGATTCTCACCAACACCGGCGATATGGCTTATCCAATGGCGCAGCGAGCGCGTCAGCTGCGCCCTGATATGGCTTACGTAGAGTTGTCAGGCGGTAATGTCGATATCGTCGATCAAGCGCCCGAGGCTTGGGTTGAAGCGGTCGTCGCGTTTACGCGGCAAGACTGACGACAACTCGGTTGTCCGGACCGATGTCCGAGATGTCCAGTTTCACGCCGAGGACCGCTGCATAGCCCTCAATACGAGGCTTCAACCATTGGCGATGGACTTCATCGTCGGTCAAGTCGAATTGACCAATACGCCGTGAGATCGCGAGCACCTTGCTGAAGGGGAACGTGAAGCTGCGCTTACCAGGCTCACTTTTGAGATCGAGACAAAGCTGATACAGACAGGTCGTTCGATCAAAGATGCCGGCCAGAGCAATCTCTTTCTCGCCGGTTTTTTCGATCATGCCCTTGAGGCGCTGTAGCATGGGTTGCATGGTTTGGATGTCATGCGCGACATAGTCCGCCATCACGCCGGCATTCTTAGCAAACTGAACTGAGTTCAGATGCATTTTGACTAATGCGTCGTTCATATCGTGCTGATAAGGTGTCGTATCTTTGAGCGTACGGATCGCCATCGCAACCGCGTCGCCCAGTAGCTTTTCGCGACCCTCAAAGCCACTCGACGTGGCGAGCATGGCCGCCATGCTCTGCGGTGCGCCGCCGCCAGCTAACATGGCCTTGACCCACGGTGGAGGACCACCACCCGAGCCCGCCGCGCCGCTTGCACCTGCGCTGGCCATCATTTTTTTCATCAGCCAGCCGATGAGACGACTCTTGAGTGTTTTGCGAGGTTGTTGCGACATCACGACGCCTCCTGGGCGTGGCCCGAATCGTAGAGGAGTTCGAATTCTTCGATCCAGAATGGCATATCAGTCGAAACCGCCAAGCCAAAAGGTGCCAGATGGTTGTTCCAGTATTGCGTGTGCAACGGCACCCACACCGCAGGATCTCGCACCGGTGAGCCATCGATCACGGTGTGTTCAGCGCGGACGGCGCCGAAAATCGCGCTATCGAGTCGCGTGACCCGAACGAGCAATGTCGGCGTGCCATCCATATCGACCAAAACCAAGAGATTGCCGACGGCCGGCGTCGGTGTGCCGGTTCGTTCCACGATCCATGGCAGCGTGAAGGTGCCGCGCTTATCGCCCGTTCGAATCAACTGAAAAATCGCGTGGGTGCTGTCTTGGTCGAGGCCGATCCAACGGGGCTCCAATTGGACGCCATCAAGATCTAGGGAGGGCTTGGCGGCCTTGGCCGCCACGCGGAAAGCCTCGAGCGCGGCGGCAGACGGAGCGATCGCAGGTGACGGAAGATAGGTCGACATCGGCGTCACTGTAGCCGCTAAACGTATCGCGGCCAACGGGGGTTCATATGGTTTGTCCAAAGGGTAAAACGTGGCTCGTGGTTTTGATGTGCGTGCTGCCGAGTGCATGGGCTGGCCCGCAGTATCAGCCGACGCGTCAGGAACTCGAGTCGGTCATGGCGGATTTGATCGCCTGGTTACCCGGGGCGTGGGACTCCTATCCGCAGGTGCATTACCAGCGGCGCTACGTCACGCCGGTGGAAGGCGAGCACCCCCATTGGCACCATGTGTTTGCGCGCATCGACGCACCGCAGATCGGTGAAATCGTGTTCTACGGGCAAATCAATCCCGGCGGTCGCGATCAACCGATGATGCATCGCAGTCAGATTCTCTACAAAGTTTGGATCGACGAGAAACGTGGTGCCGTCGTCATCAACGGCCAAGGCCCCGCCGACCCGGATCGCTTCGTCAATCTGCACGAACGGCCGGAGTTGTGGGGTCAGGTTCAAATGCGCGATGAACAGAGTTTGCAGTGCGACTTCCTGTGGCGCCGTAGCGGTGAACAGATCGTCGGTATTCTGGATGGCAAGAGCGATGATCGGCGTCGCGGTGGCCCCGGCACTTGCACTTATAAGGTCAAAGGTACCGACGTTGAGTTTTTCGCTGATGCCGAATGGGTGCTAGGTCCCGACATACTTTGGGATTACGACATCAACACGATGGCGGGACATCAGTTCGTGGGTCGAGCCGACCGTACGCACATCAAGCAGTACCGCGCCCGTGGCTATCAATGTCGTGTCGAGGATGCCAATGGCGTTCGCGAGTGGCACGCGCATGATCGTGGCGCGATGCTGCCCGTCACCGCGAATGGCAAGCAATCGCAGCGTCTGATGTTGTTGCGTGCGCCCTTACCCGATTCGAAAGGCGTTGGCATGCACGATGCCCTACGGGTGGCGTTGCTACCGCTCGATTCCGAGCAGCCTCTTTTCGAAGTCAGCACGGCGCCGATCGCGCCGAGTGCCCAGTTGAATCATGCCGGCGTACAGGTTCGCTGCGAGCTCGTCAAAGACCTGCCGCCCATGCACGTAAAGTAGGTCAATCGAGTCGTCGCTGGATCCACGGTTGTAGCAATAGCGTAGCCAAGATCACGACGACGCCCGCATAGAACGACAGCGTTAACTCTCGATGCTCGCCGAACAGCAGTGCGGCAAGCGCGATTGCGTAGACGGGCTCCAGATTGAGCGTGAGTTGCGTGGTGAAGGCGCTGATATGGTGCAGTGCCGAGAGCCATAGCAAGAACGGTAGTAGCGTGCAGAACAGCGCGAGTACGAGCAACCAGCCAAGGTCGGTGGCTGAGGGCAGGGCAGCGAACCACGGCTCTTCGAATACCAAAAAAGCCATGATGATCAGGAGCAGGGTTCCGGCGATCATTTCGATGAACGTGATCGATGCCGTGTCGGCATCGCTGACAAATTTTTTACTGAGGACGGCGAACGTGGCGGTCAGCACTGCCGATATCACACCGACGAGTACGCCGAGCTGCATGTCGAGTGGCACACCGCCTATCAGTAGCACGACACCAGGTATGGCCAGGATGCCGAGTGCAAGCTCACTGAGCTTATGCCGTCGTCGAAAGACGAGTGGTTCGATGACCGCTGCACTGACGGAGCCGAGCGCGAGACAGGCTACGGCGACGGACGCGTTGGCGAGCTTGATGGCGCCGTAAAAACTCAGCCAATGCAAGGCGATGACGCAGCCGAGTGCGGCATAGGTGCGTCGTAACGACGTGGGCATGGCTTTCAGACCACGCCACACACGTGGCCAGAGTGCCAGGCAACCGATGACGATCAACATGCGCCAGATGACGAGCGACATGGCGGGCAGCGTGATGATCTTGCCGAGGATGGCGGTAAAGCCCCACAGCAGCACGCAGGCGTGCAATTGCCACAAGGCCCGTCGGTGGTCGGACGTGCTCATGCTGATCGATCAGAGTGCGCGATCAGCGGTCGGTGCCGGCCGGCTTGCCCAAGATCTTGTTGAGCTCGATGAAATTGCCGTCAGCGTCCCAAACGGCACTGAAGAGAACCGGGATCGTGCTACCACCGGGCCCGGGGTAGTCGATGCGTCGCGGCGCCTCGGCCACGGTGACGTGAGGCGTCGCACGGATACGCTCGAGGCGGGTCTCGAGATCCTGAAGATTGAACACCAAGATCAAACCGCCGGGTTGAGCCTTGCGGAAAACGGGCTCCGGTGTCGGCTCGGTCAGGTTGAGTCGCTGCATCAAGCCGAGCACGCCGATGAAGTCATCGTTCGCACGCAACAGGACGAGGCGAGTCGTGCCGCCGATGACCTGATCGTAGATAACCTTCAAACCCAACGCATCGCGGTAGAGCGGCAACGAACGGTCTATATCGCGTACGACGAGGGTGGTTCGGCGCAGATCGACGGGTATGCGTTCACCCTCGGGTACGGGCGCAGCGGCCGCTCTTTGCGACACGCAGGCCAGCGCAAGCAACATGAAAAGGTATAAGATATTGATTTTAATGGATTTATTCATGTTGCTTAGGCCTGATCGACGGCTGGGGCTTGATCCCTTTGCCGACGACGATACACTGCCCACCCTCGTTTCGAAACGACTCCCCGGAAAGCCTCCCTTGGTACGACGACACGCCAAATTCGGTCTCGTCATTGCGGCCTCGCTATGTGCGATGTTGGCCGTGCCGTCGCGCGCCGAAGATGCCCCGTCGACGCTCGATCAGACGGTCGCGGAGATCATGTCCCGCGGTGTCGTCGATCGTGCGATGACGTATATCGGCGTGCCCTACCGATTGGGTGGCAACGATCCCAAGGTGGGTTTCGACTGCAGTGGTTTCGTCACCTACGTCTACCGCAACACCTTGGGTCTCGTGCTGCCGCGCACGGCGCGTCAGTTGGCAACGGTGGGTGTCGGTATCGCGCGTGAGGAACTGCAGCCGGGCGACTTGGTATTCTTCAACACGCGAGGCTCGCCGAATTCGCACGTGGGAATTTATTTGGGTAATTCCAAATTCGTCCACGCACCAAGAACGCGCACCCTAGTGCGCATCGATAGTCTCGACGATCCCGCTTACGCGCGTCGGTATGACGGCGCTCGCCGAATCCTCTCGCCGACGCTCTCGTAAATCGTTCGACTCAAATTTTCAGATAGCGCGACGGATGGGAGTGTGCGGGGTGATCAACCCAGCCACCGACTCGTTTTGCGACGAGCCGATTCGAGACGCCCGCCCACAACGGCAGTAGCGGCACATCCTGTAACAGCAATCGCTCGGCTTCCGCGTAGGCGGCGAAGCGCGCTTCGATCGTTGCTTGTCGCTCTGCCGACAGGAACGCCCGATCGTAGGCCGCATTCTTGTAGCGTGAGACGTTGACGCTCGAGTCCGAGACGAAACGATCGAGGAACACCGAGGCCGACGGGATCACCGCGAACATCGCATAGCTGAAAAGATCGTAATCGCCGCGTTGGATGGCGGCGGAATACGCACGGCCGTCTATCGGCAGCAATTCGAGATCGATACCGATCGGTTTCCACATGGCCGAGATGGCGAGATAAACCTTTCGAGTGGTCGGATTGGTCGGGAAACCGATGCCGAGTTTCAGGCGAGCTCCACCGCGGGCTTTTTGCATCAAAGCGCGCGCCGCCTCGAGGCGTTTGGGCATCGGCCAGTTCGCGGCGTCCGGTGTCTGCAATTTCGGGTATTGGGTGATGCCAGGCGGCAGCACGCTCTCGAGCGGCCGTTCACCGAGACCACGGACTTTTCCGGCGATGACGCTGCGATCGACGGCGAGTGTCAAAGCGCGACGAATATCGGGATTGTCGAGCGGCTTGCGCGAGACGTTGATACCGATCGCACCCAAGGCGCACTCCGGCGAACTGCGCAGGAAGGCGGGCAGCTCGCGTTTGGCCATGGCGAGATTGCCCATGTCTTCGATGGAAGCGATATCCACCTGACCGAGCTTGAATAGACGCAGTCGCGTACCGTCGTCGTAACCCGTCAGCCATTCAACGCGTTCGATCGCGACCGAAGCGGCATCAAAGAAGCGGGTGTTCTTGATGAGCTTCACGTCCTTGGCGCCCGCCGCCCAGGATTCGATTCGATAAGGGCCATTGCTGACGATGTACTCGGGCTTCGACCATTCTCGACCCCGAACTTTGACGATGTGCTCCGGCACGCAATAAGCCGTACAAAGATTCAAGGGCAGTTCGACGTCGGGATGCTCGAGTCGAATGACGAGCGTCGAGGCATCCGGCGCCGTTACGCCGAGCGTTTCGGGCTCCTTGCGGGCGAAGCGCACGTCGCGGGCACCGGCAATGGAATCGAGACGAACCGCATTCGGTGCACCCGTTTCCGGATCGAGATAGCGACGCAACGTAAAGACGAAATCTCGTGCGGTGAGGGCGGTGCCGTCGGACCATTGCAGCTTCGGTCGAAGCTTGAAGGTCCAGGTCAGGCCATCCGCCGAGGTTTGCCAACTCGCAGCGCAGCCGGGCACTACACGACCGTTCGCATCGGTCACCGTGAGGCCGGCAAAGAGTTCGGCCGCCATTTCTGCGGTCACTTGTCCGGTGGGCCGCTGCGGATCGAGCGAGGTCATTTCGCTGGCGACGACACGGCGCAGGGTATTCCCCGATTGCGCTTGCAGTCTGGCGGGTAGTGCGAGCGAGGTCGCAACCGAAGCTGCGATGAATGAACGACGATCCATGTGCGGTTTCTTTGACCTTCAGTTACTTGAGGGTGCTGGCGTAACGAGCTGAAATGACTTTCCAGTCGACCACTTGCCACCAAGCGTCGAGGTAGTCGGCGCGACGATTTTGGTATTGCAGGTAGTACGCGTGCTCCCACACATCGTTGCCGAGCAGCGGCGTGCCGCGATCGGTGACGACATCCATCAAGGGATTATCCTGGTTCGCCGTCGAGACGACCTTTAGTTTTCCCTCGGGCGTCACGATCAACCAGGCCCAGCCCGAACCGAAGCGAGCGAGGCCTGCCGCTTTGAAAGTCGCCTTGAACTGATCGAGCGATCCGAAGTCGCGATCGATTGCAGCGCGAAGCTCTGCTGAAGGCTCGCCGCCCTGGTTCGGCCGAGTCATCGATTGCCAGAAAAACTCGTGATTCCAATGTCCGCCACCATTGTTGCGGACCGCCATCGGGGCTTCCGACACTTTCGCGAGCAGTTGCTCGAGCGAGCGCCCCTGCAAAGCTGCATTGTCCGCGATCGCTTTGTTGAGGTTGTCTACGTACGCCTTGTGATGTCGGCCATGGTGGATCTGCATCGTCTGGGTGTCGATGACCGGCTGCAGCGCATCATGCGGGTAAGGCAGCGGGGCCAGACTGAAAGACTCAGCGAAGGCTGGCATACAAAGAGCGGCGAGCAGCGCCCATCCATAGCGAATTCGCGAATTCATGCGGGATCTCCCAAGGGTTGCGGACGCCGCCAAGAATACCGAGGCGGCCTCGGAAAATCAGCCGCATGATTGCGCCACCTCGCGGGCGTTCAGTAGGTCGGCTTCAGGTGCTTATGGCTATGGCCGCGGCCGCCGTGCGAGTGCTTGTCGGCCGATTCGACCGTGACGAGATTGAGGTTGCCGTGACGGACACCCGGCTCTGCGGTGATTGCTGCAGCGAACGCCTGCACGTCGCGCGTATTCCCCTGCAGAACCACCGTTTCGAGGCAATTCTCATGGTCGAGATGGACATGCATGGACGCGACCGTCAGATCGTGATGCGCATGTTGCTTGGTCGCCAATCGTTCCGCCAAAGTGCGCTGGTGGTGATCGAAAACGTACGACAGACTCGCGACGCACTGATTGCCATGTCCCGCCACCTGTTGCAGTTCTTCGAGTCGATCGCGGATGAGATCGCGCATTGCCTCGCTGCGATTCTCGTAACCACGCTCCTTGACGTAACGGTCAAAGGCTTCAGCCAAGGTATCGTCGATGGAAATCGTCAGCCGCTGCACGGGTATCACCTCGCAGTGTCGTGAAAGGCCTGGATCAGTGGGAGAAGCGCCTCATTCGGTGGGCCATCGCGGTAGGCGAGCATCAGCGGCCGGTGCCACTCGAATTGTGACGAAGGCAGCGCGACCAGATTGCCACTGGCCAGATCTGGTCCGATTAGCGCCGTCGGTAATACCGTCAAATGTCGTCCGTGTTCGAGCAAGGTTCGACAGAACTCGATCGAGCTGGTTTCGATGCTGAAGTGCGGCGGCGCGAGGCCCGCAGACTCGAACGGCTCGCGCCATGCCGCCTCGACATCGCCCGAGTTGCTACCGCGTATCCAAGGGTAAGCAATCAAATCTTCGAGGGTTATTTCTTTGGTCGCGGCGCACAGCGGGTGTCTGTGGCCGGCGATGATCCGATACGATTCGTGACCGAGTGTCTCGCGGATGATGCCGGACGTATCGTCGGCGCTCGGGTGAGTGCGTATGTAAACCGCCACATCGAGGGTGTTGTCGGTCAAGGCTGCCAATAGCTCTGCTTGTAGACCGCTCGTGATCGTGACGGTGATGCCGGGGTGTCGCCGCTCGAGAGCCTCGACAGCGGTCGCCACGCGACTGGCGGCGGCGGTGGGGCTTGCTCCGATGCGGATGCGACCGCTGCGTTGGATCGCATCTGATTGCAGCGTTTGGCGCAGTAGGGTCTCGTCGCTGATGACCTGGCGAGCGAAGCGGGCGAGTTCGTGGCCGAAAGCCGTTGGCCGCGGCACGGATGACTCGCGATCCAATAGTCGAACGCCAAGCTCGGCCTCGAGCTGCCTTAGCGACTTGCTGATGGCCTGTTGCGTTCGCCCAAGGTGGGTCGCCGCTCGCGTGAACCCCCCGTGATCGATCACGGCGAGAAAGTAGCGTAGCTGCTGAATCTGCATGGCCTCGTCATGGTAACTCCCGGTTGGGTACGGGGGAATGGAAGTTGTTTTGCGGCGGGCGAGCGATACGGCAGGCTTGTCGCATCTACAAACAGGAGTCGAAAGCATGGCAAGTCTGCAGAGCGTGACCCAGTGGGCGGATGAGACGGACGTCCTGATCTGCGGATATGGTTTGGCCGGTGCGACAGCCGCCATTGAAGCGCACGATCTCGATCCCGGCGCCGACATCCTGATTCTCGAGAAGATGCCGGAGGCGTGGGCTGGCGGTAATTCGCGCGTCTCGGGTCAGTCCTTGCTGATTTCCAAAAACAAGGAAGCGTTGAAGTCGTATCAGCGCGCCATGAGTCAACCCAATCCGATACCCGAAGACATGTTGGACGCTTGGGCTGATCGAATGGTTGCACTTGAGCCTTATATCGAAGCGCGTGCCGCTGAGGTGGGGGCGACCTACCTGCATGGAACCGGTTGGTCCGAGCGCGGCGTAGTACTCGAGTTTCCGGAACTCGGTGCTGCGGAGGCGGTCGCGCATACGGCGACGATTCTTCCCGTGCCGAGCGGTGTATGGCTCGCCTTCAAGGCGAACGTCGACAAACGTTCGCGAATCCGCAAGCGCTTCGAGACTAAAGTGCTCGATCTCATCCAGGATCCGGATACCCTCGAGGTGTTCGGCGTCGTCGCCGAAATCGGTGGCGAGCGTCGCTATATTCGCGCGCGGCGCGGCGTCGTGATGTGCACCGGTGGCTTCGAGAACAACCTCGATATGCACCGCAATTATTTTGGTCTTTCGCAGGCGCACCCACTTGGCACACCCGGCAACACGGGTGACGGTTTGCGTATCCTCCAGAAGGCGGGCGCCGACATGTGGCACTTGCGCAATCAGGGGCAGTCGGGCGGCATCTGGCCAGGATTCCGGTTTCCCGGAAAAGACACCGTGTTTCTTCGACAGCTCTTCTGGCAGACCTTCAGCTGGATCGATGTTGGTCGCGACGATCAGCGATTCTTTGACGAGACTTGGGAGTGGCAGCTCACGCACTACAAGATGAAGAGTCACGGTGAGTGGATCGACACCCCGCACCATCGTGTATTGCCGATCCACATGATCTTTGACGAAACCACCCGAGTACATAACCCGTTGATCACCAAGGTCATGACGTGGAATGCCGTCGTCGAGAACTACCCATGGAGTGACGACAACAGCGCGGAAGTGGCTAAAGGCTGGATCGTACGCGCAGATTCCATCGAAGAGCTGGCGACGAAGATCGGAAGAAACCCGGTGGAGTTGGCGGCGACGGTACGCAAGTACAACGAAGCTTGTGCCAAGGGTGTCGACGAGGAGTTCGGGCGCAGTCGGGAGACGCTCTACGCGATCGATAAGCCGCCTTATTACGCCATCGAGATCGTGCCTGCCATCGTCTGTACGGGCGGTGGCGCCAGACGCAATATCGAATCTGAGGTGCTGACGCCAGAAGGCGGTAAGATTCCGCGTCTTTACGAAGCAGGCGAGTTGGGTTCGATGTTCTCTAACCTTTATCAGAACGGTTCATATCTCACCGAGGCGATGATCTCGGGTCGTGCCGCAGGACGTAATGCGGTGCAGCAGAGTGTGTCCAAATGAAGATCAAGACGCCTGCCATGAAACTCGATCTTCGCATCGACAAGATGGAGGTGCGTGACGGCGAGCTACGTCTCGATGGCGTGGCGGGTGTCTTGCCCTGCGAGGCGTCACTCGGTGCTGCGGAAGCCCGTCGTCTGATCCTGCAAGCCTTGCGTCCGAAGATTATCCTCTGGGCGCTGTTCGGCAAAAGCGCATCCGTCAGTAAATAGCGGCATGGATCTCTACTGGACGCTGGTGTTTCTGCACGTCATCGCTTTCGCGTACTGGCTCGGCGGTGATTTTGGCGTCTATGTGACAGGCGGTTACGTCGCGCGCGCCGATCTTCCACTTGCCGAGCGACTGCGATTTCTCGACGCCTTGTTGAAGATCGATATCTTGCCGCGCACCGGCATCGTGTTGCTGCCCGTGCTCGGCTTGCAGATCGCGGCTCTGCGCGGTGCCATCTTTCTACCCGAGTGGGGGAAAGTCCTCGTCTGGCTTGCGGGTGCAGCATGGGTTGCGATCGTGTGGGGCGTGTTCGCTCGCCGCGGCACACCGCTCGGCGAACGCCTGCAACGTATCGACGTCACGTTGCGTTATGTGGCCATTCTCGCGCTGGTGGTGATCGGTACATGGTCGCTCGTCGAGGTCGGGCCGGTAAAAGAAAAGTGGCTCGCCGCCAAGTTCCTGACTTATGCCACACTGCTTGCGATCGGGTTGTATCTTCGCTCGGTTATCAAGGCGTGGCGTATCGGATTCATTGAGTTGCAGCGTGGTCCGAGCGAGTCTGCCGAGCGCCTGATTGCGCTCGGTATTCAGCGTGGACGACGCGGCGCGTGGCTGTTCTGGGCGATCATTGCGCTTACGGCTTATCTCGGTGTTGCCAAGCCATTCTGAAGTTCTGGAGTCATTACCGTGTCATATTCTTTGGTCTCCTGGGCGCACGTGCTCGTCATGGGTTATTGGCTCGGCAGCGAGTTGGTGATCAACGCGCTCACGCACTACATCGCGCGTACCACGAGCCTCTCGGGTGTCGAACGTATGCGACTATGGGATTTCCTGCTCGACGTCGATCAGCATGTGCGCAACGCGATGATTATGTCGGTACCACTCGGCTTCACGTTGGCGTCGATGCTCGGACTCGTGCCGATTGAGGGTGTTGGCATGTGGGCGTTGTGGATCGTCTCCGCCCTGTGGTTCTGGTTCATGTGGATGGTGCACTGGCGCCGCAAGAGTCCGAACGGGGGCGTTTGGGCGCGTTGGGACTGGCGTCTGCGCTATCCGCTCATCGCCTTCTTTGCCGGCAGCGGAGCCCTCTCGTTGATGATCGGTTGGCCGTATCCGGCGCCCTGGCTTGCAGCCAAAGTCTTGTTGTTTGCAGGCGCCATGGTTTGCGGCATTTTCGTCCGCTACTACATCCGCGAGGCTTATCGATCTGCGTTGCCGGCAATCGCGGCAGATCGCGCCACCGATGCGGACAACGAGGAGTTCCGCATCCTCATGATCAAGGGTACTTGGGCGTTGGTCGTGCTGTGGGTGCTGCTGTTCACGATCGGCGCGCTCGGAGCCCTCAAACCCGGCTAGAATTCGGAGGATGAACGTCCGGATCCTGCCTGCTTCCTTGGCCCGCCTGCTCGGGCTCTCCCTGACTTTGTTGTGGCTCTCAGCGTGTCTTTCGAGCGCGGCGCCAAAGGCACCAACGATTACGGAACAGCCGAAGGATCGGACGGGTTTCGTGACCCAAGCGGTCAAGTTCGACTTGGGCGTATCGGGCAAACCTCCGTTCACGTTCCAGTGGTTCCGCAATGGAGTCGCCATCGCCGGTGCGACGGATCCCACCTACGTCACCCCTGCGTTGACCTTGGCGGACGAGGGATCGAAATACTCGGTACGAATCTCCAACGCCGATGGCTCGGTGACGAGTAACCAAGCCACCCTGACCGTCAAACCCGGCCCGACTCTGACGGGTCAACCCACCTCACAGTCGGTCGCGCTCGGCGCGAGCGCGAGTTTCACGGTGGCCGGTTCGGGCGAGCAGCTCGTATACCAGTGGTATCGCGACGAGTTGCCGATCAGTGGCGCCAATGCGGCCACCTATACGATCAGCGCCACGACCGCTGCGGATGACGGCGCCGTGCTGCGTGCGTACGTCATTAACCCCGGTGGATTCGTCGTCTCGCAAGCGGCGACATTGACCGTCAGCGCGGCGCCCGCGATCACCATCCAGCCGGTCTCGCAAACGATCATCGCAGGAGATGCGCTCTCACTCGGCGTGTTGGCGACGGGCGGCAATCTGCAATATCAGTGGCGTCGCAACGGCACGGACATCAGCGGTGCGACGAATCGCGTCTTGCGCATCGCGTCGATTTCGAGCGAAGACAACAACGCCGTGTTCTCGGTGGTCGTGCGCAACGCGCAAGGGTCTGTAACGAGCGCCAATGCGACCGTCACCGTGGTGGCCGGCGAGGTCGCTGCGTTGCCCAAAGCGGCGGCGGATGTCGCAGTTTCGGATACCGGGGTGATCACCGGCGGATTCGTACTCGTGCGTCGCAGCAACGGCAGCGTGGCGAGCTGGGGTCATGCCGTCGATGGTCAACGTGGCGACGGTACGGCCGGCGCGGCGACCGACACGATTTCGACCGTGACGCTGCCCGCAGGACGCATCGCCAAGGCGGTTGCGGCCGGTGGGTCTCACGCCATGGCGTTACTCGATGATGGGAGTGTCGTCACTTGGGGGGCGAATGATTCTGGGCAGCTGGGGCTTGGTGACCTGACTCTCAGAGCCACTCCGGCAACTGTTTTGCTCGAGCGGCCTGCTGTTGCGATCGCAGCGGGGCGTCTTTTCTCGGTTGCCGTGCTCGACGATGGCCGGGTTTTCACGTGGGGTGCCAACACGATCGGTCAGTTGGGCGATGACGGGCGCATCGCACAGTCCGTTCCGGTTCGCGTCAAAGATCTCACCGACGTGATCGAGGTCGCGGCAGGTTCTGAGCATGTGCTTGCTCTGAAGCGTGATGGCTCCGTCTGGGCGTGGGGTGCGAACGGTTCGGGTCAATTGGGTGACGGGTCGTTCAAGGCGAGTCGTGTGCCCGTGTCGACGGGCTTGAGCGGTATCGCTCGTGTTCGCGCGGGTGGTAATCAGTCGTTCGCCGTCTCCGCGCGTCGAGCGATCTATAGTTTCGGCGAGAGCGGTGACGGGCAGTTGGGCCTCGGTGATGCGATCAGCACTGATGTCGGCGTACCGACCGCGATTGCGCGAGCCGTGACGGATGCGGCGGCCGGCGATCGAATGGCTCTGCTGCTCGGCTCGAATGGGCTCGTCAGTTCTGCCGGCTCCAACGAGAGCGGATCTCTCGGCGATGGTGGCACCACTGCGCGCAAAACTTTTGGAGCCGTGAATGTCTTGAGCAACGTGGTTGCTCTCGACTCGGGTGGTCGTTCGTTCTCCGTAGCTATCGTTGCGGATGGCACGACCTATGTTTGGGGCGACAACACCACCAAACATTTTGCCAACTCGGCGATCGCTGCAGCGGGCACGGGTACCCCGACCGCAGTGCCGAACTTCGACGCTATTCCGTAACGAGCTTATGCAATGCGCGGGGCGTCAGCGGTAACGCTGCCAGCGGCCTTGGCGTTGAATTAGCAAACCCTCGGGACGGTTTACCGTATCGAGGATGGCCGCCGTCTCGGCATCGGGATTGCCGTCATAGATGGCGGGTCGATATTTCATCTGAAATGCGGAGATGACGTTGCGCGTTTCGTCATCGAGCGTTCCATTACGTGGCACGATGAAGCCATGTTTTTCCAACTCCGCTTGAAACCAGGCGACATCCGGGAGCGCGGTTTCGTAGCGCTGACGACTGCTTAAGACGAGCTCCGCGTCGGGCCACGGAATCAACCCGGCATCAGCAAAGCGCTTCCAAGGAAATAGAGGGCCCGGATCGGATTTACGCTGTGGCGCGATGTCGCTGTGCCCCACGATGCGATGCGGCGCGACGGCATGCCGTTTCGCGATGTCGCGGACGAGTTTGATCACGGCATCAATTTGTTGCTCGGGGAAGGGTTCATAACTGCCATAACGATCCCCCGAGTGTCCGCCGTTGACGATCTCGATTCCGATGGAGCTCGCGTTGAGTTCGGTCTGGCCGAGCCAGCTGCTACGTCCGGCATGCCAAGCGAGGCGACTCTCATCCACCAGCCGATAGATCGTGGGGGGTTTGACGTCGACGAGATAATGGCTGCTAACCCTGCCCCGAGTCAGAACCTCCAGCGAGTCGCTGAAATTGAGGTCCGTGTAGTGCAGCACGATGAAACGTGCACGGCTTTCGTGGTTCAAACTCTGATAGCGGGTGTCGATGCGCGGTTTCTCGAGGGTTGCCACACAACCTGACAGCAGCAGCAGCGGAGCGAGTATGATCAGGCCCAGGTTTCTAGGACCGGAAGATAGGGGGAGAGTCTTCATGGGACGAAACATACTGCCTCTGCTAGCGACCGTCATCGTCTTGGCGGTCAATGCAGCCGCCAATATCGTGCCGATCAACGGCCTCAATACCGGCGAGTTGTCCGCACTCTATCCAACCGGTTTCACCCCGCCCGGCTGGGTGTTCAGCATTTGGTTGCTGATCTACATCGGGCTCTTGTCCTTCAGTTTCGCAGCCATTCGTGGCGCGCCTCGAACGCGCGCTCGTATCGCCCCTCTCATCACGCCTTACTTGTTCAACGCGCTCGGTAACGCCGGCTGGATCTTCGCCTGGCATTACCGCCAAGTGCCCTTGAGTGTGGCGCTGATGCTGCTCGTACTCGGTTCGCTCATGGTGATTTTCTGGCGCTTGCGACAGATGCCGACTTCGACCTGGGGTGAGTTCTTCGTGGTCGACGGCGTCTTTGCGCTCTACTTCGGCTGGATCAGTACGGCAACACTCGTGAACTTCGCGACTCTGTTCTACGACCGTAGCTGGTACCCGTTTGGACTCGGCATGGACGAGTGGGCGCTCATCACGGTCGTGCTCGCGACGGCGATCTACGTCTGGATGGGCGTAGTCACTCGCAGCATCGTGTATTGCGCGGTGTTCGTCTGGGCGGCTACCGGCGTTTATCTCGGTGAGCCGGCGATCACGCAGCCGGTGCGCTTGGCCGCAGCGACGGGCGTTGTAGCCGTGCTGGGCTGCATGGTCTGGATGGCTTTCAACCCGCGACGGCGAGCCAGTCTGCGAGGGCCTTGAATACCGAGGTGGCGTCCACCTCGTTGAAGATCTCGTGATAGAAGCCGTCAAAACGTTTTGACGTCACCAGCGCTCGCGGTGCGACGCTCGCGAAGGCATCGCTCCCTTTGGGGCTAACCAATCGATCTTCACCCGCGTAAAGCAACAAGGTGGGCACACGCCACTGTGGCGCTTGTCGCAGCACCTGCTCGCCCGTGGTGGCGACAAATGCGCCCAGTCGTGCGCAGATGCGATCGTGGACGAGCGGGTCTTGGCGATAGGCTTCGACGACGCGCCGATCGTGTGAGAGGTAGTCGGCATTCAAGCCGTTACCGAGCGCGAGATTCGGTGCGAGACGCGGCAGCCAACGAACGGCGGAGCGTTGCCACGCCGCCATCTCGACGGCGAGCGCGGGCGAGGAGAGCACGAGCGCATCGGGCTGCACGTAACCCCGCGCCACCGCGGCGGCAGCGATCAAGCCGCCAAGACTATGCCCCAGCAAGATGCGTTGCGCCGGCGCTGTCGATTCGCTTGCGCGCCAAACATCCCGCAGGTGTTCGAGGAGTTGATCGTCGTGGGCCAGATGACCGCGTTCGCCTTGGGATTCGCCATGGCCGTATTGGTCGTAGGCCAGCACATCACAGCCTAGCGCGAGGAGTTGTTCAGCGGTCTTTTGGTATCGCCCGGCGTGTTCGCCGAGGCCATGAACGATCACGACTTGTCTCGTAGCTTGTGGCAGTTGCCAGTGACGTAGTTGCAAGCTCAGACCATCGCTTGTGGTGACCTGGCTCAATTCCGGTTGGGTCATGCCACTAGCCTCGCAGATCGCAGGCCCAAAAGAAAAGGCCCGCCTTTCGGCGGGCCTTCTCAGGTCACGTGGTGACGGATCGCTTAGAAGCGATAGCCGACGTTCACGAACGCACGACGTCCGAGGATGTCGTAGTTGCTGATCGCGATCGCGTTACCGATGCGGGTCGCACCGGAACCGGTCGAGACGAACGGCGGATCCTTGTCGAACACGTTGTTCACACCGACGATGGCTTCCCACTTGTCGGCACGATAACGCAGCGACATGTCGTGCTGAACGTGCAGGTTGGTCGACTGGTCGTACTTCGCCGAGACGCAGTACGGAGCCAGCGCCGCTGAGGTCGTGGCGCAGTTCGGCAAGCCGATGCCACCGAACACGTCGCCACCATAGAAGCGATCGTTCGTCGTCGCCGAGAACGAGTCGATGTTCCAGTTGAAGGTCCACGGACCACGCTCGAAGCGCAGGTCGAGGCTCGACACCCACTTGTTATTGTAGGGGCGGCCGCGAACGCTGACGTTCGGCGAGTCACGGAACAACTGCGACGAATCGACGAAGTTGTAGGTGACGAGAGCCTGAGCCGTGAAGCGCGTCTTGCCGAAGCGCTTGTCGAAACGCACCGTCCAGTCCGTGCCTTCCACGATCTGGTTCGAGATGTTCACGTAGGAGTTACGCACCTCGAGGATCTGGTTGGCGCGCTGAGCAGCCGTCGCCGATTCACGTACGAACAGACGGCAGAAGGCATCGTTCGGGAAGTCAGGCGAGTTGTAGCAGGCGCTGATGATGCTGCCTGCGCCGAACTGGGCCACCTGGTTCTCGACTTCGATGCGCCACCAGTCGACGGCTGCGCTGATCGGCAACTCTTCCGGCGTCCATACGAGACCGATGGTGGTGTTGTTCGACGTTTCGGCGTCGAGCACACCCTTGCCACCGCCCGCGATGACGAGAGCCGAAGATGAACCGATCGCAGCGTAGTCACCCGGCACGTTGGCCGCGGCGCAGTTCTTACGCAGCGTTTCGTTCGAGCTCTGCGCCCAGTTGATGCAAGGATCAACCGAGGTCTGACCCAGGAACGAGGTCTGGTTCGCGAGGAACAGTTCGTACAGGGCCGGAGCGCGGAACGAGGTGCCATAGGCGCCACGGAAGCGGATCGAGTCGATGATCTGCCAGTTCAGACCCGCCTTGTAGGTGGTGTCCGAACCGTAGCTGTCGTAGTCCGTCCAACGGAACGAGCCGTTGAACGAGAGACGCTTGATGGCCGGCAGATCGCGCAACAACGGCACTTCGAGCTCGGTGAAGACTTCTTGAACGGTGTCTTCGCCCTTCGTGCGACCGGCGCTCGTCAGACCCCAAGCGTTGCTCTTGATGGCCTGCGGACCCGGGATGTCGTCGATCTCGTCCTTACGCTGCTCGATACCGAACACCGCACCGACCGAACCTGCGGGCAGGTCGAACAGGTTGCCGGTGACCGAGGCACCAAAGGTCGTTTGATCGTATTCCGTGTGACCGAAGTCACGCGCCATCAGGAAGTTCTGCTCGGCGGCAGTCATGCCGAAGAAGCCCTTCGAGATGACATCCGGATGAGACCAGCGCACGTTCACGCAGTCCGTCGGACCCGACAGGGTGATGGCCGCCGGGTTGCAGTTGCCTGCGCCGGTCGAAGCAACGACGCGATCGTTGTAGAACGAGTCGATGCCGTAGTCGGCTTCGGACTGTGTACGCTGCACGAACACGTCGTAGGTCCAGTCATTAAGGGCACCGATCGAGAAGTCACCGGTCAAGCCGACGACACCACGTTGGAAGCTCACGTCCTGCTCTTGGCTGAGCGGCGCCAAAACGATCGGCAGGATGGCGACACCAAACGTGTTGCCGGCGTTGGTCGCTGAAACCAACGGGAACAACTGGCGGAAGCTCGTCTGCGACGACTTGCGGTTGTTCCAAAGATATTCGCCATAGATCTTGGCCGAGTCGCTGAACTCGTGCGAAGCCTGAGCAAACACCGAGTTGCGCTCAGCCGGTGAGATGAAGGTGCGCGTTCCGAACGTCGGGCTATCCTGCGGAACCGATGCGCGCAGTGCCTGGTAAGCCGCGAGGTTGGCAGCCGGCGTCGAGCCCGGGCGCAAACCGACGACCGTCGCGATCGATCCGCCGACGCGCTGCCAGCCGGCGAGGTCGCGGCTCAGAAGACCGCCACCAGCGACCGCTGCGGAGTTCGGGATGTAGTCGGCACCGGCGTTGATGCCGCCTTGTAGACGGACTGCGCCGACGAAGATGTTGTAGCACTTCGACTGACCCGTGACCGGATCAATGATGTCGAGCGACTGACCCGTTCTGCTGGTAAGCAGCGAGCGCGAATCGGTCGTGACGTTTTGCAGCAGATCCTGCGCGCAGTTCAGGAAGTCGCGGTCTTGAACCAGCAGCGGATCGCGCTTGTAGTGCTCGAAGGAGATTGAGACGTTGGACTTGTCGTCCCAAGTTTTGCCCCAGGAGCCCGAGAAGTTCTGCGTTTCGCCACCACCATCGAACACGTTCGTGCCCGAGAAGTTGATGCGCGCTTCGTCGAGGTTCTGATTAGTGATCAGGTTGATGACACCCGCGATGGCGTCAGAACCGTACACCGACGAGGCACCGTCCTTCAGGATCTCGGTGCGCTGAACGATCGAGCTCGGGATGACGTTGAGGTCGGCGGCGGCCAACTGACCACGCGCACCGGCGGGCGAGAGGCGACGGCCGTTCAACAGAACGAGCGTACGGGAAGAGCCGATACCACGCAGTGCGACCGTATTGGCGCCCGGACCGTTCTCGGTCACGAAGCCCGTCGTCTGGTCGTTGATCTGCTGCGAACCCGCGGCGAGCGTGTTCGTCTGCAGGATCTCGGTGGTGCTCAACAAACCTTCGAGCGAAGCATCTTCACTCGTGA
>JACCDW011138146.1_pt1 | contig 19694 bp, 9 predicted proteins | sample 7449781 | NCBI WGS metagenome assembly JACCDW01 (sample SAMN15323449, study PRJNA562643) | freshwater metagenome | isolation source: river surface water | place: USA:Blue River Watershed | collected 2017-08-18
ATATCGATAATCAGCGAATATCCATCGACCAAGGTAATCTCATTTGATATCCTTGCATGGATTTAATGGATTGAAGTTCTTTAATTACAGATGAGTTTATTCCCAATTCCTCAGCCAACTTTAGTTGTTGATTTGCGAAGGCATCACTAAATTCATCACCCAATAAAGCTTCAAACGGATTCTTTGGCTCTGGGTAAACCATGATCTTATAATCTTTTAATTTCGCCTTATTTGATGCGGAAATAATGGCTCTATCTATGCCACCTACACCATCTATTAAACCAAGTTCTTTGGCTCTTAAACCGCTGTAGACCCTTCCTTGAGCAATTTCGTGAACAGATTCTTTACTCATTTTTCTTCCTTTAGAAACGACACTCAAAAAATCATCATAAATTTGATCAACCATCGCCTGAATTTTAGCTCCTTGTATAGGACTGATGCCTTGATCGGGTCTCCATAATTCTGAATTCTCTCCGGTATTTATTGATTCATAAGTGAGACCAAATTTTTCTTTGTATAGTTTTTGTGTGTTTGGAAACAGAGCAAATACGCCAATACTTCCAGTTATGCTGTTGGGTTGGGCAAAAATACTATCTGCTAAACATGAAATATAATATCCTCCTGACGCCGCAACATTACCAAAACTTACGATTACGGGCATTTTCTTTTTTGTAAGTTCAATTTCTCTAGAAATAATATCACTGGCTAACGAACTTCCACCAGGACTATTCACTCTCAGCACCAATGCTTTGATTTGATCATTCTCCCTGATTTTTCGAATTTCTTTTACTAAATCATCGCTTGCAATTTGACTTCCAGATTGAGAAGCGACACCGCTTACAATTTCTCCTTCAGCATACAAAATCGCAATTTTATTTTCAGAATATGTATATTCAGCTTCGTTCTTTAGGAATTTCCTTAGTGAAATTTGATTTCTTGTTTTGTATTTTTTTTCAATCCATGACTCAACCTCATCTTTGTATCCTAATTGATCTACAAATTTGTATTTTTCAGCATGCTTTGATAAAAACATTTGTCCATTGTAGGATATCAATCTGAGCGAATCAATTGATATACCTCTAGCTACTGATATTTTTGAAATAGCATGATCATGGATGCTGTTGATATATTCTCTGATTTGGGATTTATTTTCATCTGATAACTGATTTTGGATAAACGGTTCTACAGCTCCTTTGAATTTACCTACTTTGAAAACTTGAAATTCAACACCTAATTTATCAAGCATGCCTTTGTACATGACTACTCCGTTAGATAAACCATTGAATTCAATAAGACCTTTGGGATTTAAAAATATTTTACTGCAAACGCTGGCTATGTAATAACCTTGTTCTGTATAGTTTTCGGAATAAGCAACTACGGGTTTACCAGACTTTTTAAAATTCAATAACGCATTTCTGATCTCTTCTGCTTGTCCAAATCCGCTTGCAAAAAAACCCGGGTCCAATAATATGCCTGTAATTTTATCATTATTTTGAGCATTTTCTATAGCATTCATAATTTGGTTTAATCCCAAAGGTTCTTGTCCAGCAAAGCCAGCAAATAACTCTCCAAAAGGATCAGATTCAGATTTGTCGTTTAAAACCGATGGCAAATTGATAGTTAACCAAGAATTTTCTGAAAGTGGTTCAGGTTCTTTTTCACCTCCAAATTGGGCTACTGAAATAGCAATCAAAATGACGAGAGTCACAATTGAGGAGAAAAAACCCAGTAAGAAAACTCCAAAGTATTTTAGAAATCGCTTCATAAAACTACAAATCTATGAAAATTGAGAACTGCAACAGAGAAACTTCGTTGAAAGAATCAAATACTCCGATAATTCACTAAGCCATTTTGGATGTAGCTAAGAGATTGATTAATATTGAAAAAAGAAAACATGAAGATAACGTTGAATAAATTGAAAAGCCCATTAATTTTCAATCTTTTGATCTGGGCTTCTTCCAATTTGTATGGAGCGAATTATTATTGGGTGGGCGGAAGTGGTTCTTGGTCAGATTTAACGCATTGGGCAACTACTTCCGGTGGAAATACCTATCACAATCAAGTTCCTACTTTTCAAGATGATGTTTTCTTTGATGTTAATTCATTTTCAACAACGGGTGAATCGGTAAACTTAAATGTTTCCAACGCAGTCTGCAAGAGTTTGATTTGGAATGGAGTTAAAAATAAACCCAAGTTCACGAGCAGTGATAAAAGTTATTTTATCCGTATTTATGGAGACTTACAGTTGGATAAAAACATGGATTTTGCTTACGACGGATTTTTCACCTTCGAATCAACGTCCACCGGAAACAAAATCACCACTGCTAATTTCAAAATTCAAAAGTTTGAATTTAAAGGACTTAATGGCGAATGGACTTTGCAAGATTCATTGAAATTATATGGCGACGTTAATGGTTGGGGTCTTGTACTTTACAGTGGCCATGTTAAAACCAATAATAAAGTCCTACAATTAAGGTCTTTCATTACTCTAGGTAATAATTGGAGAAAACTAACATTAGGAAATTCAATCGTTAATTTAGTGGATGCAGAGGGTGGTTGGTATGCCATCGATAATAATTTCCATTTAGATGCGGGAAAATCACAAATCAATATGCTCTACAAAGACTGGAGAAAGAGTTTTTATCACAGAGTACAAAGTCCTAAGTCGGTTTTTTACAATTTAAAAGTTGAATATAAATATCCAAGAGATGTAGTTGGAGATAACTTCAATTGTATTGATTCAACGAGCTTTAATAAAATTGAGATCAAGAGTACAGTTAATGATGCTGAATTAAATGGAATCAATGTGAAAACCCTCATTTGCTATGAGCGAGTGGATAATATGAGACTCAACTTTGCCAAAATTGGACGGTTGGTATTGAATAATTCATCTTTTTTAGATGGTAGCTTCACAACAGATACTTTATCACTAAAAGGTGGTGCAACATATGAGTTTGGGGGTGGACAAATTATTACGGTCAATAAATTATTGAATTGGAAAGGGTCTTGTGGAAGACATGTAAACATTAGAAGCAATACCCCAGGGACTCCAGTAGAGTTTGTGATTAATACTCTTGCTGCACAGAATATTGATTATTGTAGATTACACCATTTGAAATTTACAGGTACTTCCACGGTGACTGCAACCAATCACATTGCCACTACAACTGTTACGGGTTTAGGATCAACAAACAACTTAGCAACAAAATTTTACTTTTGGGTAGGACAAACTGGAAAATGGTCCGATCCAGCAAATTGGTCTTATTCGAGTGGAGGCCCGGGACAAACATGTATTCCTGGCCCTCTAGATAATGTGATTTTTGATAAAAATTCCTTTACAAATAATCTGGATACATTGTATCTTGACTTAAGAGAAAATACTTGTTTCCAAATCAATTACGCAGCCACTGCCAATACTAGTGTCTTTCATTCCACAGATTCAAACACGCTAAGAACTACTGGTAATATCCAATTCTATACAAAACCAGAAAATGATATGAAGGGAAAGTGGATTATTAACAATTCAGCCTCAACGGTGAACTCCCTAAAGTCTTCGAATTTTCCATTTTCAAGGCTTGAAATTGATTGTGAAACGGCTACTAGTGGTGTTGAGCTGTTGGATTCTCTTACTGTAGTGGGTTTTAATGATGGTGCCCAAAATGAGGCTCTGACGTTGAAATCCGGTTTGTTAGTAACAAAAAACCAATCGGTCAATACTCGAAGATTTGCGAGTTATGGGCATCGCTCCCGTGAGATCAAAATGGGGACATCCAATTGGTATTCAAAAGACGCATGGGAACCAGCGTGGTACGTGGAGGGTAGTAAATTCAAGATGGATTCTACCAATTACCATATACAGATTTATAGAACCGATTGGAGAAAGGTGTTTTATCATTTTTCACAAACCCCTTACGTAAAATACAACAAAGTTAGTTTTCAAGACTTAGTTCAAAATCCCCAAGGAACAGACCTAATAAGAGTAAATGACAGTGCAGGATTTGGTGAACTCAACCTAAAGAGTTATGTAGGCGAACTTTCAATTGAAAGGGCAGTGGTAAATAAATTGAACTGCTATGAAAAGGTACTCTATCAAAACTCCCAGGGAGCTAAAATCAATAGTGCTAGATACTACAAAGATGTTGCTATGTATGGCAATACGCTTTTTGATAGTCTCATATTTTACCCTGGTTCGGCCAATCAATTTCAAAAAGGTAACACCCAAACGGTCAGTAAATATTTAGGCATAAAAGGGAATTGTAGAGGGTTGATATCACTCACTTCGAGCGAAAAAGGTGAACTCACCTCCTTTGATTACAAGAAAGATACCGCACACGGTGATTATATAGCACTTCAGGATATAGAAGGATTGGGTACAGCCAAATACATCGCTAAAAATGCATCTAATCGAGGGGGGAATAAGAATTGGAACATATCATTATTAACTGGAAGAACCTATTATTGGGTAAATGACTCTGGAATGTGGAGCAATCCATATCATTGGTCGTTAACATCTGGAGGCTCGCCCTCTGGTTGTATTCCAAGCCAATTGGATAATGTCATTTTTGATGGAAATTCATTCAGCAAAAACGGAGAAATTGTTTACATAGATGTTGAAAATGCAAGTTGTAACAATATGACTTGGGACTTTACCGTCAGGCCAGCCGTATTTAAAGGTCCTTACACAAGTACCCTAAAAATCTTTGGGGATTTGAGATTAAGACCCAATGTGGATTATAAACTAGAAGGATTTGTCAATCTAGAAGCTACAGATACCGGAAATGCAATCTATCCCTATTTCAAACCCATCGTAAGATTAAATATTGTTGGAACTGGATCATGGCGATTGTATGATTCTCTACAAATCATTGGCGATAGAGATCAATGGGGAATCATGCATACATCTGGCACATTCATCACTCAAGGTAACTATGTAAGAATGAGAAAATATTATTCCTACGGAGAAGCCGATAGACATTGGAATATGGCAGGCAGTTATGTAGAAGCAAACAATCCGCCAGATAACGGTTGGGAAGTGTATGGTAAGAACTTTTATTTAACTGCTGATCGCTCTCACTTGGCAATAAAGCGCAAAGATTGGAGAAAAGCCTTTTATCATATGTCAACATATCCTAGGGTGAAATTCAATAAAATTTCGTTCCTTGATAAATGCAGTAATCCTCAAGGAACTGATTACTTTAGAGCTACAGATAGTTTGGAATTTAACGAATTGTTCTTTGAAAGTTACCTTCAAGAATTGAGTATTCCTTACGCCAAAGTTGGAAAAATTCATGCGAAAGAGAAAGTGTATGGTCAATATTCGGATGTAAACCCAAACGTGGAAAATAGGAATCACATCAAACATGCTACATTTAGGTACGCCAAATATGAGAATGAATGTGATTTCTTTGGATATCAACGATTTGATACTCTTGAGTTGAACCCAGGTGGAATCTATAAATTCGAAAATCAAAAGAGTTTTACAGTCAATAAATTATTCGATGCTGTGGGAAATTCTTGCTTCCCAATTACTATACAATCAACCTTGGTAAATAATGTTGATACCCTAAAATTCTCTTCTACAACCAATACCTTAATTGATTTCGTTGAAATGCGTGACCAATTGGTTCTATCACCTGTACAACAAAAAATAGGTTCAAATAGTGTAGATGTATCAGGAAATAAAAATTGGATTTTTGAAAATACCACCAAACAAAATTTGGGAATTGGTCCTGACACTATTCTTTGTCAAGGAGATTCAATTACCTTAAACACCAATTTCTATAAAGGTGCTTTTGGATATTTATGGAGCAATGGAACAACCAAGCCAACACTTAAGATTAAAACATCTGGTGAATATTGGGTGAAAGTAACATTTACTTATCGCGGTGATACTTGTTGGAAGTACGACACCTGTAAAGTGACGTTCACACCATTGAAATTAAATATATCAACTTATAATGCAACTTGTTCCACCTCTTTTGATGGGAAAGCTAAAGTTAAATACAACGGACTAAATGCATTGAAATCATGGAAATGGTCAAACGGATCTTCAACTGATTCAGTCTCAAATTTAAAATCAGGTCTCAATTTCATCACTGCCACAGATATGAAAGGTTGCTCAAGAACCGATACGGTCATGATTAACTTTAATTTATTCAATCCACAACCTTTGCCTATTGATACTTCTTACTGCGCAATTGCTCGAAAAAAATTGGTTTTGTATAACTCAGATTCATCTATTTACACGGCCGACTGGTTTAATAAATCTAAATCAGTCATAAAGTCAAATAGCAATCAATTTAAGTTGCCTCAGCAAGTGGGCGATTCTTTGGTTGGGTTCTATGCGTTCAACAATAAAAATGGATGTGTTGGCCCATTAGTGCCTTTTAAAATATCAGGAATTTTAATCGAAGACAGTTCAAATATTCAAACATATGATGCACGTTGTGCTAATACTAATGATGGAAGTTTAAAAATCACCTACTCAGGTACGAGATCCATTGATTCATTCCTTTGGTCAAACAACAGTTTTGGAGATTCATTGTATGGAATTCTACCAGGTAAATATAAAGTTCAAATTTTAGGGGTAGACGGTTGTGTTTCGGAGGATTCTGCTGTAGTTGGTTTCCAAAATGTACAACCACCAACTCCCATTGATACCACTGTTTGCGATAATCAAGAACTAACATTAAAAGTGGCCCATATTTCAGGTTTCATTATCAAGTGGATAGATACAAACGGTTTAGTTTTGGATACGGGTTCTTTGTATAAAATTACAGCAAAACGCGATTCTATCATAAGGTATGCACAATATTTAAGTCCATTAGGGTGTTTGTCTGCATTAAGTAAAATGAAAATCAATGCTAGAAAATTACCTTCAAAGCCAATCTTTGTCTCCCCATTAACACTTTGTCTAAATCAACCGCACAATTTGAATGTAAATGGGTCAAATATCAAATGGTATTCGTCATTATATGATACTTCTGGTACTGATACCGTTCCAGTTCCCAGAGTCGATTCATTGTTTAGACAAGTATTTTATCTCACCCAAAACGATGGATTTTGTACAAGTATAAAAGACTCAATCGTGGCAACGGTGAATAATTATGGAGTATCTACGAATACTGATACTTCCATCTACAAAGGTTATGGTGTGTTTTTGACCGCCAACGGGGCACAATCATATTCATGGAGACCATTTATCGGATTGAGTGATTCAACAGGTGATGTTGTTTTAGCTGAGCCTCAAAGTTCTATTTGTTATATAGTTTATGGAAAAGCTGCTAATGGTTGTGTAGGAACTGATACGGTTTGCATCACGGTACTAGACCCTTACAGCGTAAAACTTCCTAATATCATAAGTCCTAATGGCGATGCATTGAATCAAACTTGGCGAATCGATATGTTGCCCGAATTTGAAAAATATGAAGTCACAATAATGGACAGGCAAGGCGCTGTGATCATGAAAAAATCACCTTATGATAATTCATTCAATGGCTCTGATTCTGAAGGAAAAGAGCTTGTAAATGGGGTTTATTTCTACTATCTAAGACACACTGAACAAGATATAAAATTCAAGGGTTACATTCAGGTGATACGATAAGGCACGGTTTATGCTATGATTCACATAAATTTGTGAATTCGTTATAAACTATGAAAAAGATTTTTGCGGCCCTTTTTTCCTTAGGAATTTTATCAGCATCTTTTGCTCAGCATCCTCTTGGATTGATGGTGGGGGACTTCAATAGCCCTTATTCTTATTCCTTGAATCCGGCACTGTCAAGAACAAATCCCGGAAACAGACTCTACATCAATTGGTGGGGTGGATCTGTGAACGCTGAAAATAATTTCATGTCGTACAATGCCCCTTTTCGTCTTGGTCAATGGGCAAATGGCAATTATCCTGAAGAATTAGTCAATACCAACGGTACTTTGGCATTCAATCAAGATTGGTTACCTACAAATCTTGGAAAAGACAACTGGAACTTGAATTATTTAAACGAAGTTTGGGGGCCATCGGTTTTTCTCCCCTTAGGTAATTTTGGTGCTATGGGATTTGGAATGAAAGCTGTTTCTGGTTTCTCTATCAATGGATTAGATGCCGATTTGGGCGGTATTATGCGTTATGGTATGCCCCAAATTAATAATAAAGTAGGTCAAACCATCAATCAGAACCATTTCTCAATGAATACAGAGAGATATCAAGAATGGTATATGACTTTCTCTGGTTTTAACAATACTTCAAAACAACACTCTTGGAGATGGGGCTTAACTTCTAAGCTGTTATTGGGAATGGGTGTCGGTCATCTTGGTGCCGACGATATTTCTTTCACCATTGATAATCCTACTCAATTAACCATCAACCAAATGAACGCTCGTTTGCTTACTTCGGCAGGAAATATGCGAACTCTTATTAGACCTTTCGGAGGTAAATTTGATTTTGTTGAAGGTGCTGGAGCAGGGATGGATGTTGGTGTAATGTATGAATACAGGCCAAATGCGGGAATGAAAAGACTTTCTAACAGCATGTGCGACCGCGAAAAAAGTCTTGAATATTCATGGAAATGGGGTGCAAGTATTACCGATTTGGGCTTTATCTCTTATTGGGGACGTGCAAGCGAGATTCTTTCAACAGGTAATCAAGTTTGGAAAATTGATCCACTGATCATTCAAAACGGTCAATTTACACAAGGTGATAATAAATTAGATGACCTCCATAATCGCCTATTTGGTGATTTAGGTGCCAACGAAGAATATGAATTCTTGAGTTATTCACCCGTTGCATTCAATATGCAGTTTGATAAACGCTTTTTCGGGGGATGGCATCTCGGTGCATATTGGACTCACAGCTTAAGACAATGGAATTCAGTAGGTTTACGACGAGCATCCTACCTAAGTGTAGTTCCTCGTTTCCAATCAGAAAATCTAGAATACGGTTTTCCGTTAACCCTTTCCCACGACTATACAAAACAACAAGTAGGCGCATATGTTAGAATGGGACCAGTTACCATCGGTTCAGATAATCTATACGGTTTAAGCAATTACATTGCCAACAACAATTATACTGGTGCGAGTTTCTATTTCGGATTTAGATCTAAAATAGGAGGGTGCTACAATAGAAAAGATTGGTACTCCTTCACTCAAAGAGAAACCGAATACGATACCACTTATCAATATGATACGGTTAAAATAGTGGTAAAAAAGACCATCAACGATACCACTGTAATTACAGAAAAGAATAAGGTTAATCCAGAAGTTGCCAAAATTTCAGCTGAAGCTGATAAACTAAAGAAGGAAAATGATAGGCTAAAACAAGAAAAAGACAACTGTGATAAATCAAAAGCTCAAATAACAGCTGATGCACAAAAATGCAAATCAGAGGTCGATAAACTTACAGCCGAGGCCATTGATTGGAAAAAGAGAGAAGCCCAAATCCTTGCCGATATCAAAGCAAAGGAAGACGAAATTAAAAAGTTAAAAAATTCTCCTATTCCAAGTCCAACTAACAACTGCGATGAATGCAAAAAGCAGTTAACTCAAGCTCAAATTGATGTCGAAAAGGCGAAGGCAGATTTGAAGAACAGTTACGAAGAATTGGGACGAATTAAAGCCCAAATCGCAGCTACTGAAAAAAAATGCGACGAAGAGAAAAAGAAACTCCAAGAAGCCAACGACAAGGCCCAAGCCGAAATACTAGTTTGGAAAGGACAAAAGGAGAAAGCAGATATTGAAATCGTAAATCTAAAAGATCAAATCAAAGCAACTTCAGATGGACTTTCAGATAAGAAATTGGCCGATTTAATGGCTGAGAAAACTGCCCTTCAAACCCAATTAAATGAGGCAAAGAAGTGTTGTACAGAAGCTTCAGCTTTGAAATTAGAAGTTTCAATCCTCAAGAATGAAAAGTTAGCTCTTGAAAATGAAGCATTGAGAAACAAAGCTCAAATTGAAGCATTAAAAACTCAAAACTCTGCATTGGGTGATCGCATTAATCTATTGGAAAATCAGAAGAAGAAATGCGAATCTGATCTAGCTACTGAAAAATTAAAAACAGGTTCACAAATTGAAGCAACCAAAGACAACACCGATTTAATCAATAAAATCAATGAGTGCGATAAGTTGGTAGCACAACTAAAGTCAGAAAAAGCCGCCCTAGAATTGAAAATCAAGAATCTAGAATCGGATAATAAAATATGCCAAGAAAAGTTGACTGCTGCCAATAGTAAAATTATTGCAACAGAAGACTGTGCTCCAATCAAAACAAAAAATGCACAGTTAACTGCTGAAAACGAGGCGCTCAAAAAGCAAGTGGCGCAATTGACTGCAGAGAAAAAGGCCTTGAGCGATAAATTGAACAACACCCCACTTCCTGCTTCTGGAGAGGATTGCGGTCCTTATAAAGTTAAAATTACCGCACTTGAAGCTCAATTGGCAGAAGCAAAGAAATCGTCATCTGACGTAACCGCGTTAAACACCAAGATTGCATCACTCGAAGCTCAATTGGCAGAAGCGAAGAAATCGTCATCTGACATAACCGCGTTAAACACCAAGATTGCATCACTTGAAGCTCAATTGGCAGAAGCGAAGAAATCTACTACTTCCGCACAAATACAGGTAACGTCATTACAAGCTGAATTGAAAAAATGCAATGAAGAAAAATCAGCTCTTCAAGCCTCAGCTTCTTCTTCAAACAACAATGCCCAACTAGAAGCTCAAATTGCAGAATTACAAAAGCAATTAACTTCAAAGAATTCTGAAATTCAGAATTTGAAATCTAAATTGGATGAATGCGACAATGCAAAGTCTCAAATTCAAGCGTCATTGAATAAATGCAATGAAGAAAAAGCAAAAACATCTGATGAATATGAGCAATTAAAAGCACAAATTATACAAATGGACGAAGATATGGGTAAGCTTGGCGAAATTATCAAAAAGAATAATGCTGAAATAACTCGTTTAAAATCTGAGGTTTCAACACTTCAGACTCAATTAAAAGAGTGTAAATCACAGCTAGCACCTGCGCCAGGCAACCCGGAAGCGAATTAATTAATAGGAGTTGGGTATCGGGTTTCGGGCATCAGATTTTGGTTTTCAGAATCCCGCTACCCGCTACCCGAAACCCGGTATTAAAACCCTAAGAAGAATCTCACATTTAACCGACGGCCAGTTAAATACTCTGGCACACCATAACGGTTATTCTCTAGATCCTTTACCCAACTGTATGCAATTACATTGTTTATGTCCAATAAGTTAAAGACATCAACGGATAACCAAGATTGTTTTATAAATGAGTATTTCTTTGATTTTGATCCTGGTTCCCTTAAGGTCTTGCTAAAACCAATATCAACACGCCTGTAAGGTGGTACTATGCTCGGTGTGTTAGAATATCTGGCCGTTCCGTCTAAATAATAAGGGATATTCGTGCCTATTACCATACTTAAATTGACTCTGATACTTGGATTTTGTTTTAGCCTATCTTGGAAAATAACAGCAAAATTAGCTCGTCTATCTGTAGGGCGCCTCAACCAGTCAGAAGTAATAGCATTTCCATTAGCATCTGTGTATGTGATTCTCTCTTTGCTTTGAAGCAAGCTCAGAGTAAACCAACTTTCTAATCCTTTGTTGAATTGCCCATACAAACGATTATCAAATCCTGCAGCATATCCTGTAGAAGTGTTTTCAGCAAAATATCTGATTCTTATATTATCGTAATAATATGGTATTAAATCATCCAAGTATTTATAATAAGCCTCACTCGTATATTTAAATTTTCGATTCCATAACGTAACAACTCGGTCCATTCCCAATACCCAATGAAATGATTTTTGCGCTCGCGTCATTGGATTTAATGATCCACTCAATCCCCTGATTTCGCGATAAAATGGAGGTTGATGGTAAGCACCAAATGAAAATCTATAAGTTACAGGTAGTTTTTGATTGGTATCTCTAGAATTATATTTCAATAATTTATTAGGTTCATAGAACAAAGAAATCCGGGGCATCAATAATAATTCCTCGTTTACAGACCACCATGATGCTCGAATCCCGGCATTTAGAGATAGTTTCTTGTTTCGGTCAATAAAATGCTTTACTTGCACAAAACCGTTGATTCTGGTTGAATTTAAACGGTTGTTTGAACGTGTAATGTCATCAAGGATGATGGTGTCTTTGGCAAATGACCAAGGAGCTAAATTGTAATCTGCACTATCCATGTACAACCATTCATAAAATCGATCTACAATGAATTCTTTGTTTAAGCGAATACCATATTTTAGTTGGGTTTGAGCATTTTGCTTTCCGAAATTCCCTAAATGTGAAAAATTGAAGATTCGGCTTTGCATTTGATTTCTGCCATGATCTAAATAATAACCATAACCTAAGGTTTTTAGAGGTTTCCCTAAGTTAGACGAACCCAAATCGCGGTCTAATTCAGACAAATTATATGCCCCTTGTACATCAAAATGCTCTTCTTCGTTAATGGCTGTTGCGCTTAGAATCCATTTGAAATTTTGTCTAACATTAGGACGATAATTTAAAGTAAGCGCCCCTAACGAGTAGTTGTAGTTTAAATTCTCTTGGCCTGCCATAAATACGTTCAATTGATATGCGCTTTGAATAGTACCAAATTCAGTTGTCTTACTTTCTGGAATCAACTGAAAAGCATTTCCTGCTAAGTTGCCCAAAAAATCAATTGACCATCGTTTTGATATATCCCATTTTAAAAACGACTGCACATCAGCGAAATTCATGGAATAAGTACCTTTTGTATTTAAGGTGCCCGTCAATAATGAATTGGTAAAATGTCGAATAGATAAAAGGCCAGAAACATGCTTCTTAGAACCTTCAACGGTGAAACTGTTAATCATCGTGCCTAAGGAAATTGAAGCACGCGTAGAATCAGGTTTGATGTATTGTACATCCAATACAGAACTCATTTTATCACCATATTGCGATTCAAAACCACCGGCAGAAAACTTAATCTTATCTACCAATTGCGGATTGATGAAGCTGAGGCCTTCTTGTTGACCATTTTGGATTAATTGTGGCCGATATATTTCAATATCATTGACGTATATCAAATTTTCATCAAAATTACCACCTCTAACTGAAAATTGCGATGAAAGCTCATTATTGCTACTTACGCCACCTAAGGTTTTGATTAAATTTTCAACGCCTGATCCAACTCCTGCATTTAGAGTTAAATCTCGCATTTTAATCTCATCCATAAATGGGGTAGAACCTTCAATATTTACCTCTACTTGTCCAATTAAATCGAGTCCTGCACCAATTGAAATTGAATCTATTGATGTGCTTATGCGAGCGTACTTTCCAAAAATCTTCTCATCATTTGAAGTTCCAAAAGTCCCAAAGAAAAGATAGGGTTCATAGGGTAGCGTTAATTCAAATTTGCCCACTGAATCAACAGAAGTCAAAACAGCACCTTCTGAATCTATGATTTTAATTTTGGTACAGTTTTTACAGCCTACAACTTTTGCTCTGTAAATATTCGATTGAGAATAAACAGGCAGTACAATTAATAAAACTGCAATGAGAGAGAATAACTTCACTGTGGCATCTAAACGCTGCAATGCCTGAATTTATTTTGATAAAGCCAATAATTGTGAAATAGTATCAGATGGATTTTCGGCAGAAAAAACAGTATTGCCAGCGACCAATACGTTTGCGCCAGCATGAAACAATGTTTGAGCATTGTCGAGGGTTACACCGCCATCGATTTCAATCAAAGTATTTAATCCTCTGTTTTCAATCTCTGTTTTTAACGCCTTAATTTTATTGATGGTATTCGGAATGAATTTTTGTCCACCAAAACCTGGATTAACACTCATTAAACAAACCAAATCAACATCGTCCAAAACATCAAATAAACTTGAAATAGGAGTGTGGGGATTCAATGCCACACCAGCTTTCATTCCAGCAGCTTTAATTTGTTGCAAACTTCGGTGTAAATGAGTTGAAGCTTCAATGTGAACAGTTAGAATGTTTGCCCCCGCATGAGCAAAATCTTCAATATACCTTTCCGGCTGAACAATCATTAAATGAACATCCAATGTTTTTTCCGCTCTTTTTTGAAGGGATTTCATTACAGGAAAACCGAAGGAAATATTTGGAACGAATACTCCATCCATAACATCAACGTGAAACCACTGAGCCTCACTTTGATTTATCATATCAATGTCTTGATTTAAATTGCCAAAATCGGCAGATAAGATTGATGGAGCAATAATTTTCATTGGGCAAAGTTATGCAAAGCAGCATGCAATTTCAAAACTTCATTCGCGGCTTTTACATCGTGTACCCTCAAAATTTTCGCGCCCTTTTCTAAAGCTAAAAGATTTAGAGAAGATGTTGCATTGAGTGTGTCTTCTAGGTTGATTTCCAGAAGTTTATAAATCATACTTTTACGAGAAATTCCCACCAAGACCCCAAAATCAGTTTGGCAAAATCGACTTAATTGAGAAAAAAGAGAATAATTCTGTTCAATACTTTTACCAAAACCAAATCCTGGATCAATCCAAACGTTCCTCACTCCTGCAAAAGAAAAATCTATAGATCTCTTAATTAAATATTCAAAAACTTCATCAACAACAGAATCATAACTAGGATTTTCTTGCATGGTTTTCGGATCGCCTTTTTTATGCATACCTATGTAAGTAATGTCTTTATTGGCAATCACCGATAACATCTTAGGGTCATCTTCCCCAAAAGAAATATCATTAATAATTTCCACACCAGCGTCAATACATGTTTTTGCAACTTCGGAATAATACGTGTCTACACTTATCCAAGCATCTTGAAAGTTCATTCTGAGTGCTTCAATTATCGGTAAAACGCGTTGTAGCTCTTCCGAAGAAGTTATACGATTCGAACCAGGCCTAGAACTTTGTCCGCCAATATCTAAAATGGTTGCCCCATCTTTTAACATTTGTTCAGCTACAATCAGAGCATGCTTAACTGAATTTATTCGGCTATTGCTAAAATATGAGTCAGGGGTAATATTTAAAATGCCCATAATCAATGGTTTTGTGACTTCCAAAGATTTGGATTGTCCAACCAATTGAATTATGGGCATTTGGATAGGGTTATTTAAATTATTTAATTACTTCGTCAGGATTTCCAACCATGCTTTCAGGTTTTACCCATTCATCAAATTGTTCTGAAGTTAAAAGTCCCAAGGAAAGAGCAGCTTCTTTCAAAGTTGTACCCTCTTTGTGGGCTTTTTTAGCAATTTTAGCAGCGTTCTCATATCCAATATGGGTATTTAAAGCAGTGACTAACATCAAACTTTGGTCTACCAAACGTTTGATATTTTCATGATTAGGCTCAATACCAATGGCACAATTATCATTGAAACTTAAACAAGCTTGTCCCAATAAACGAGCACTCTGTAGCATATTTGCGGCAATCAAAGGTTTGTATACGTTCAATTCAAAATGTCCTTGAGTTGCACCAAATGAAATAGCTACATCATTACCCAAAATTTGAGCACACACCATTGTCAGTGCTTCAGGTTGCGTTGGATTGACCTTTCCGGGCATAATGGATGAACCTGGTTCATTTTCAGGTATTAAAATCTCACCAATACCGCTTCTTGGTCCAGAACTTAACATTCTAATATCATTGGCAATTTTGAATGCACTCACTGCAGCTCTTTTAATTGCACCGTGTAGTTCAACCATGGCATCATGTGCAGCCAATGCTTCAAATTTATTTTCTGCAGTCACAAAAGGCAAACCACTTTCTTCAGCAATGAAACGCGCAACCAACTCAGAATATCCCTTAGGCGTATTCAAGCCAGTTCCAACAGCTGTTCCGCCCAAGGCCAATTCAGCAGCTGGTTTCATGGCACGATTAATGGCAGCAATTCCATTGTCAAGTTGAGTAACGTAGCCACTGAATTCTTGTCCCAAAGTTAAAGGTGTTGCATCCATGAAATGCGTACGACCAATCTTAACAATGTCCTTATACTCCCTTGCTTTATGCTTCAAGGTTGTTTTCAATGCTTGCAGCCCTGGTAAAGTGTAATCAATAACCTGCTTGAAAACAGCTATACTCATTGCAGTAGGGAAAGTATCGTTACTGCTTTGACTCTTATTTACATCATCATTAGGATGTAAAACCTTTTTCTCATCTGTGAGTTTTCCACCTTTTAATACATGCGCTCGGTTAGCAATGACCTCGTTGACATTCATATTGCTTTGAGTGCCGCTTCCGGTTTGCCAGATTACCAAAGGGAATTCTTTATCGTGCTTACCATCAAAAATTTCGTCGCAAACTTCTGCGATTAACTCATATTTCTCTTTCGATAATACGCCCAATTCATGATTGGCTTTTGCTGCACATTTTTTTAAAATAGCAAATGCACGAATGATTTCAACAGGCATAGAACCTTCAGGTCCGATGCGGAAATTATTTCGACTTCTCTCTGTTTGGGCTCCCCAATAAGCACCTGCTGGTACTTTCACCTCACCCATGGTGTCGTGTTCAATACGAAATTCAGTCATGATACTGCAAAAATACAAAAGTGAATCCACCAAATCGAATTAACTATTTAAAGGTTTGGCATTAATTTTGACCATTCCATATCATCATGAGAATCAGGATTTTATTATTTGGAATTATTCTTCTGTTTATAACAAACTTGCAAGCGCAAAATACCACCATTTTCAAAAATCAAACCAACGATAAGTTCTACCATATTGTAGGCGGGGCATTGATATCCTTCATTGCTTATGATTTTACAACTCAGAACTTTAAACTTGAGAGTCCCCTTGCTACACAAAGAAGAGGACTCCGAGTTGCAATGGGATCAACTCTTGCTGCTGCCCTCATTAAAGAGGCATATGATTTTAATAAAAATAAAAGAGCCGGCACTTGGGATGCCGCAAAACGTACCGACTCTATTACAGACATTGCCGTTACAGCAATTTCAGGGTTGACAGTAGCTGTTATTTTATCTTTTTAGTCTAATTTGCCTTGGCCATTGGTTGGCTGAATGACAATTTTAGTATTAAAGTACATTTGGTCAATAATTACAGTTACCACATAAATGCCCGGTTTTACTAATGGTAAATTCAATCGATATTTTTTATCTAAAGGCTTAACAGTTAATATTTTCTGTCCATTGAAGCCACTAATGTTAATTTCGTTGATGTTCTTGCTACTCTCAAAATCTAAGTATTCCGTTGCTGGATTGGGATAACATTGAATGATTACGTCTTTATTGCCAAAATTTACAAAATTAGGGTCTTGCTGCGGATTATTGGGCTCTTGATCAGGATTGCAATCTGGAGTTAAGCAAAATTTCTTAAGCACTTTCACTACTTGGTTTGTCAATAAGTCTACATTTTCCTTTATTCCTGTTGGCTTTAAATGAGAACCGCCAACTCCACTATGATCAGTAATATACAAATATTCTCCGTTTGTAGCAATGGCCATCTGTTTCATCAGTATTTCAGTAGAAGCATCAATTCCTGAAGCTGTAATTGGAATTATTTTTATCCCTTTTAAAGCAGCAAATCTAATTTGCTCTTGAATTTTTCCTTGCTCAGAAGCATGCGGCGGGGCATCTAAGATTAAAAAATTGATTTTTGCCACAGCCTCTGATGACCAATTTAGTTCTTCATTTGAAACTTTCAATCCTTCTTCTACCGCTTCTGGAAAATCTCCACCACCACCAGCACTTTGATTTCCAATGAACATCAATGCGTTTTCGACATATGGAGAAAAATCAAATTTGCGAGTTACATATTCGTCACCTTTATCTCTGTAAAATACAGAACCCACCCTGATTTCTGTGCAAGGACTTGCTTTCTTTAAGCTTTGAATGATGTGTATCAAGTCCTCTTTCAAGTAGTTGATCTCATCGCCCATGGATCCAGTTGCATCAACAGTGAAACAGATGTCTACTTTTTTTGGGGATATTTTAGCCGTATTCAAAAAGAAAGTGCTTCTTGCGAAACCCGTTTCTTTTAATTTTCCCAAGGGTCGGTAATTCTCACCACGTTTTTCAAATAATTGGTAGGATTCTTTTTCATCGTTTTTTTCTGATGAATAAATGCCAGACCATAACTCAGCGTAACCTCTGTTATCAGTTTGACTCTGCCAAACAGATTCTCCGCTGCCTTTTTTCAATATCAAGGTTACTCCAATTGCGGGTGTTTTATCTGGATTTAAAATTTCTACTGAAAATCTCTTTTTTGTAAAATCCAATCCCCAAAAACCATGAGTATTTGGATAAGTAGTAAAATATGTATCCCAATTTTCTAAATCGCTCCAAATTCCGGCTGTAACAACTCCTGATTTTGCCTTCACAGCAGCTTCATCTCTGTCCATCATGGGTTCGCTGTAAACACCAATTTTTGATTCTATCATTGATTCATCTCCATCTTCACTCCTTGTAGTCATGGGAGCAGCCATGGACATACTGGGATACGCAGACCGTAGTGCCGTTTTTTTGCCTGTACGAACAACGGCAACTTCCGAGTAACTGTTCATTGAATTAAACTGATAATTATGTATTCCGGGTTTCAAATTAAATCCCATCACAATTCCAGTTGAATCTTTCGTTTTAGATAAATAGGCCAATCGTTGCTTCTGACTCGAAATATTCACTTGTCCAATTGGTGATACATAAACCGAACAAATGGTATGTTTATTCGAATCAAGCACGAAGAAGTTTGTTGAATTTACTGAGGTTTTGTCTTTTTGGGATACCAATACAGACATCGCTGCAACGCCCATTAAACTAAGAATAATTGGTTTCATCATGGGCCTTTATACCTTTAAGGTGGAAAAGGTAAACGAGAATGTAAATTGAAAACTTAAATTTGCGGCAATGTTAAATAAGAATAAGAAGTACTTTGATGCGTTGTCATATCACGCTGAAGGCAGACCTGGTAAAATTGAAGTGATTTCTACCAAGCCTACTAGAACTCAATTTGATCTTGCATTGGCTTATTCACCCGGAGTTGCTGAACCTTGTGAGAAAATTGCTGAAAATAAAGAAGATGTCTATAAATATACGGCCAAAGGAAATCTAGTTGCTGTCATATCAAACGGTACTGCAGTTTTAGGTTTGGGAGATATTGGTCCTGAAGCTTCTAAACCCGTAATGGAAGGGAAGGGTGTATTATTCAAATTATTTGCAGATATTGATGTTTTCGATATTGAATTAGACTGCAAAAATGTGGAAGACTTCATTAAAGTGGTAAAAGCGATGGAACCCACTTTTGGTGGTATTAACTTGGAAGACATAAAAGCTCCCGAAAGCTTTGAGATAGAAGAACGATTGAAAGAGGAGCTTAACATCCCAATCATGCACGATGACCAGCATGGGACAGCCATTATCTCCGCTGCGGGATTATTGAATGCTCTAGAAATAGTTGGAAAGAATATTGAAGATGTAAAACTCGTTGTAAACGGGGCAGGAGCCAGTGCTATTGCTTGCACCAAACTTTTCGTGAGTTTGGGTGTGCAAAAAAAGAATTTGATCATGCTCGATTCTAAAGGAGTAATCTCTGTTAGACGCGATAACCTAGATAAATATAAGAGCCAATTTGCGACTACATCTACCGCTGAAACATTGGAAGAATCTTTAGTTGGTGCTGATGTTTTTGTGGGATTGAGCAAAGGGAATATACTTTCACCCGAAATGATTCTCAGCATGGCTGAAA
>JACCDW010635453.1_pt1 | contig 19682 bp, 17 predicted proteins | sample 7449781 | NCBI WGS metagenome assembly JACCDW01 (sample SAMN15323449, study PRJNA562643) | freshwater metagenome | isolation source: river surface water | place: USA:Blue River Watershed | collected 2017-08-18
CAAAACTTTTTTTGGGCCATCATCTTGATCACTGGCCTAGCCGGGGGTCTGTCAACCTTCAGTAGCTTTGCGGCTCAAACGGTTGAATTTATGCGTCGCGGTCGGCTGGCCCAGGGGCTTTTGAACATTTTGACCAACCTGGTGCTTTCATCCACAGCTGTGCTGCTTGGGCAAGCTCTGGCAACCTGACTGCTAAAATAGGCGTTAGATTTCTTATGTTTCCAGCGTGTTTTCCGCGCTCAATCATTCGTTAGGGGGCTCGACATGGGTCGTGGCCGTCAAAAAGCCAAGCACACCAAGGTGGCTCGCGAGCTGAAGTACTTCAGCCCAAGCACTGACCTAACCGCGCTTGAAAAGGAAATCGGACACCCGTCGGACACCGATGACCAGTACGTCGACAAGTGGGCAGACCTCTACCCAGAAGACAGCGACGCTGACGAGGAAACTCAAGACGAGGATGAAGAGTCTGATGAAGACTCGCGCGTTAAGTAAAACCGACTACCCGCAGTGGCGCCCACTCTGGGACCAGTACCTGGTTTTCTACCAGCACGAACTTTCCGAAGAGCAAACCCAATTAACCTTTGAGCGCTTGATTGATCCCGATTACGGAATTTACGGTTTGGTGCTTGAGGTTGAGGAGCAAATTGTTGGAATCGCCCACTCATCTTTCACTCATTCAACCTGGGGCCAAAATCAAGACCTGTATCTAGAGGACCTGTTCGTTGACCCCAGTGTGCGTGGCCAGGGATTCGGCCGGGCGTTGATTGAAGCCACCGCAAACTTTGGCAAAGAGCGCGGGGCGCGAAAACTGTATTGGCAAACGCATCGAGACAACACCACTGCGCAGAGACTTTATGACGCTTTGGCAACCAAGTCAGAATTTGTGATTTACGAGAAACCTATTTAAAAAGTTCTTTGTGCTGCGAAAGCGTGACGCGGGTTCTACGAATGTGTCCTTCAAGTGCAGATTCGGCTTGCTGCGAATCCTTGCGCAAAATTCCATCCAAAATTAATTTGTGCTCCATGTGAGTTACCTCAGAATTCGCGAAGTCATTGAGTTTGGCAAATGCACGGCGATAGTGCTGCGTGGTATTCCAAATGCGCTCAACAAACTCACTGAGCATTCCATCTTGCGCTCCGGCGTAAGAAAGCAGATGAAACTCTCGGTCCAGTCTTAGGAAGCTTTCGATGTCTGTAGTCTTTTCAATTTCTGTCACCAGAGTCTTTAGCCTGGCAAGCTGTGCATCGGTGAGATTTGGAATACTCTGCGAAAGCAACAGTGGCTCCAGTCGTTCGCGCACCAAATATGCTTCGTCACATTCGCGCTCGGAAAGTTTTGATACCCAAGCTCCGGCGTTTGGCTTGAGGGTCACCAACCCGTCACCTTCTAGCAGGCGAAGTGCATCCCGAACCGGTTGGCGGCTGGCGCCGAATCGCAGCGCTAGATCTTCTTGAACAATTCTTTCGCCCGGGGCCAGAGTTCCGTTGAGAATCTCTTCGCGCAGCGTGGCCGCTACTCGGCTGGGTGAGCTGGGTGCCACAACTTTACCTTTGCGTCTTTCTCATAGGCCTTGCCGTCTGGATATGTGCACAATTCAAATTGCATTCCCCAGGGACTCAAGAAATATACCCAAGTCTGTCCAAGGCTGGCGTTCGCGCTCTTGGTTGGTTCACCCAAAACCCTGATTCCGTTTGTCTTTAGATATGCCACTGCCGAATCCATATCGTCAACGTAAAAGCAAAGGTGGTGACCACCAATGTCACTGTTGCGTGGCTGCGGGCGTGGGCCATCGGGGTCAGCGGACTGGTATTCGAAGATCTCAAAGTTTGAACCAAACTTGCAGCGGAAGAACCGAATCTGCTTCATGATGGTGCGCGGGTGCACGTTCATGTGCTCGGCCATCCAGTCATCATCACTCTGGAACGGCCCAAGTTTGTAGACCAGCTCGCAGCCAATTATGTCTCTGAAGAAGACCGTGGCCTCCTCGATATCGGGCACGGTAAAACCAATGTGGTCGGTGCCCCTAAGACCCGGGATTCCTGAGCTCATGAAAACTCCTAAATGCTCTAATTGGATACATTTTGGCCTATAAATCTCATTTTCATAAGTATTTAGCAAAATAATTGTGTGAATTGGATACATTTGGCTATTCTTTTGGTTAGGAATAACACCCAACAGGCCTGCCCCAAGCACCAACAACATTGGAGTCAAAGATGACCGAGAGAATCCCGCTATCCCCTAAAGAACCATGGGTTGAGCTTCGCACCACCGCCGAGGACTGGCGCAATGCCGATCCGCACCTGCTCGAAACCATGCTGGGTCAGATGCATCTGATTCGCGCCTTCGAAGAGACCGTGCTGCAACTTGCCGGTGAAGGTCTAGTGCACGGTCCAGCACACTCAAGCATTGGTCAAGAAGGTGGCGCGGTTGGTTCAATCGTTGGCCTTCGTGCAACCGATGCGGTTAACGGTTCACACCGCGGACACCACCAATTCTTGGCAAAGGCAATCGGCTACGTTGCACCAAACGGTCTTGATGTGACCAACCTAGTAAACGCACCTATTCAAGAAGTGCTGCAGCGCACCCTTGCCGAAATTCTTGGCCTGGCTCAGGGTTACTGCCGCGGACGCGGTGGCTCCATGCACTTGCAGTGGAAAGAAGCCGGTGCACTTGGCACCAACGCCATCGTGGGTGGCGGAGTTCCACTTGGTGCCGGTAACGCATGGGCTCAGCAGCACTCGGCTACCAGCGACCTAACCGTTAGTTACTTTGGCGATGGCGCGGTGAATATTGGCTCAGTGCTTGAGACCATGAACCTAACCGCAGCCTGGGATATCCCGCTGGTTTTCTTCATCGAGAACAATTTGTACGCCGTTTCAACTCACGTTTCAGAGGTAACCGCCGAGGAACGTCTTTCTGGTCGCGGAACCGGCTTTGGTATTCCAAGCTGGCGCGTTGATGGCATGGATCCGCTGGCCGTGCACTTGGCGATGCAAGAAATTGCGGCTCACACTCGCGCGGGCAATGGCCCTGCGATCATCGAGGCCGAGGTCTACCGCTTCTTCCACCAAAACGGTCCGTTCCCGGGTAGTGCGTTTGGTTATCGTCCAAAAGATGAAGAGGAACAGTGGCGCGGTCGCGATCCACTGGTTCGTGTTGCCAAAGAGATGATGGCCCTGGGCCTAATTGATCAGCAGCAGGTAGACGGCGTTCGCGCTCAGGCGCAGGCGGCCATGGAACTTGCCGTGAATCAACTTCTTGAAGCAGACCCCGATGGCAAGCCTGGCGCTCGCAAGATTCGCGCAGAACTTTGGCCAAGTGCCGACTTCGTAAACGTTGGCGTTCGCGGCGATGCATCGGAGTTGAACGGTGCCCGCACCGCCGAATTCGAAACCCACCCAGGCGCCAAAGAAGAGGTGCGCTTTGTTGACGCGGTGGCGGCGGTGATGGATCGCCGAATGGAAACAGACAGCCGCATCGTGGTGTTGGGTGAAGACATCCACCGACTCAAGGGTGGCACCAACGGTGCAACCAAGGGCTTGGTTGAGAAATACCCAAGCCGTGTGCTTGGCACACCGATTAGCGAAAACGCTTTTGCCGGTCTTGGTGGCGGCATGGCTCTGGATGGTCGCTTCCGTCCGGTAATTGAATTCATGTACCCAGACTTCATGTGGGTTGCCGCCGACCAGGTATTCAACCAAATCGGTAAGGCTCGTCACATGTTTGGTGGCGACGCATCGGTGCCGGTTGTAATTCGCACCAAGGTTGCCATGGGTTCCGGTTACGGTTCACAACACCTGATGGACCCAGCCGGTATTTTTGCCACCTCACCAGGCTGGCGCATCGTGGCTGCTTCAAACCCATTCGACTACATCGGTTTGATGAATGCTGCGCTGGCACTTGAAGATCCCGTGTTGGTTATCGAGCACGTTGATCTTTACCAATCAAAGGGTGAGATTGCAGCCGGTGATTTTGATTACCAAATTGAATTTGGCAAAGCCGCGGTTAAGCGTGCCGGTAATGATCTAACCGTGTTGACCTACCTATCAATGGTCAGCCACTCACTTGAGGCAGTTGAGCAAACCGGAATCGATGCCGAGGTAATCGATCTTCGCTGGCTTGACCGAGCAAGCATCGACTGGACAACAATCGAAGCCAGCATCAAGAAAACCAACGCCGTGATGATCGTTGAGCAAGGTGCACAAGGTACCAGCTACGGAAGCTGGTTGGCAGATGAAATTCAACGCCGATACTTCGACTACCTTGACCAACCTGTTCAACGAGTTCACGGTGGTGAAGCATCGCCAAGTATTTCAAAGGTGCTTGAGCGTGCGGCAATTGCAAAAACAGATGAGGTCGTTGCCGGTTTGAAAAATGCCGCAGCAGGATTCGGAAAGAACTAATGGCTACTTTAATTCGCATGCCAGAGGTCGCAGCCGGTGCGACAGAAATTGTTTTGTCTAAATGGAATGTTGCAATTGGCGCATCGGTGAAGGTTGGCGACATCATCGCCGAGATGGAAACCGAGAAAGCCGTAGTTGATTACGCCTCAGATGCTGAGGGCACCGTCTACAAGATCCTGGTTGCCGACGGGGCCTCTGTTGAGGTTGGTTCACCTATCATCATTCTGCTTGGTGCAGGTGAAGATGGATCTGCCGGTGATGCCCTCCTTGGTGGTTCGGCCACAGCTGCGGCAGCTGCCGCAGCTCCGGTGGCTGCTGCTCCCGTTGCACCGGTTGCCCCAGCGGCACCTGCCGCTCCTCCGGTGGCACCACCGGTTGCGGCTTCCGCTCCGGTTGCACCGATTGCACCGGTCGACAACGGTCGCAGTTTTGTCAGCCCAATCGTTCGCAAGTTTGCGCGTGAACGCGGTGTAGAAATTTCGCAGATAGTTGGTACCGGTCCTCAGGGCCGCGTGGTACGCCGAGACCTTGAGGCATTCATTGCCAGCGGTGCAGTTGCAACGCCAACCGCAACGCCAACTCTTTCGGCAAGTTCCGAACTGGCGAAGCAGGAATACTCAAGTAGTTATGTCACGGTTCCGCACACCGGTATGCGCCGGGCAATTGCAAGGCGACTAACCGAGAGCAAATCAACCGTTCCGCATTTCTACGTCACCGCAGATTGCAAGGTTGACGCACTGCTTGAACTTCGCAAGAGCATTAATGAGTCTTCGCCGGTGAAAATTTCGGTGAACGACATCGTCGTGAAGGCAGTGGCCAGCGCACTGATGGATGTTCCAGAGTCCAACGTGGTTTGGAACGCCGAGGCTATGCACAAGTACGAGTCGGCAGATATCGCCGTGGCAGTAACCACCGATGGCGGCTTGCTGACCCCGGTAATTCGCGGAGTTGAAAAACGCTCGCTTAGCAATCTGAGCATGGAGATTTCTGAACTGGCTGGTCGCGCACGCGCAGGCAAACTTCGCCAAGAAGAACTAGAGGGCGGCAGTTTTGCGGTTAGCAACCTGGGTATGTTTGGCACCAAGGAATTCACTGCAATTTTGAATCCGCCGCAATCGGGAATCGTGGCCGTTGGCGCCGCATCACCGCGCGCAATCGTAGAAGATGGTCAGATTGTTGTTGCCAACATCATGACTGTAACTTTGTCTGCCGATCACCGAGCAGTTGACGGAGCATTGGCAGCGCAGTGGTTGGCAGCATTCGTGAAGCGAATCGAGAACCCGCTAAGCATGCTGGTTTAGAAACGTAGTTTGGAAACAGATTAAGAAATCAGGTTTAGCAACCAGACTTAGCGGCCGTTTAGCTTTCGGCTCTTTGCATCACCCATTACGTTGAGTACATCAACGGCAGACTTTGCCGGCAGTGAAGGTGATGCAGACTTTGCTGGCCCCAGGTTACTCAAGTCTTGACTCTTGGAATCCTTGTTGCCAATCACAAACCAAATACCTCGCGCTGGTTTTGCCGAATTGTTTTCGTACATGTGCAAACGGTTTGCATCAAAGCTAAATGAGTCGCCAGGGTAAATCTCGTGCACTTCGTTTTCAATGCGCAGGGTCAAAGTTCCCTCAATGATCACTCCGTATTCAAGAGCATCGTGACGCATCATCTTGCCCTCAACAGAACTAGAGCTACCGGGTTCGTAAGTCACCATCAGCGGATCGGCGTCATCACGACCACCGTCAGCCAGGCGCTCCCAAACCACGCCGTTTTCCATTTCAATCAATGGGTTTTCGCTGCGGCGTTGCACGATTCCGTGGTGGCCGTCTTCATAGCCGGCGCCATCGGGGGTTTCGCCATCAGACTGGCCCATGCCCTTCATAAGCCCGTCCAGCGAGATGCCCAGGTGGTTCACCAGAGCGTAAAGAGTAGACACCGATGGCTGGGTCTTGCCGGTCTCAACCTGCGAGAGCAAGCTCGCCGAGACTCCCACCGCCGAAGCCACGCTTCTGAGGCTCAATTTGCGGGATACACGTACTCTTCGAAGCTCGTCGCCAATGTCGAAGTGCATGGAATCCCCTATCGTCCGTAGGCCCTGCACAGGGCGCTCTACTTAATAAATACCTTACAGATTCAAGGCAAAATATTCAGTCCTTATGTAAAAAATGGCCAAATAGTGGTCAAATCGTGATTATTCGTTTAGTCATACTGCACATAAACTTGTAGGTATCAAAGGCGACGGAGGACACCATGGAACTCAAAAACGGCTTAGGCCACCTTAGTTATTCGACGCTGGTCCACCTGGGTGACACCTGGGCAGAGATGAACGCTAGCCTCCGCGAATTCGTTCCGCAGGTCAAAAAACGCGTCTCTCCGGATGCGCCGTTCGCCGTGTCCCTGCGAATCTCTGCCTCTTCGGCCAAGACCCTCACTGAGAGTGCGGCCGAACGCAAGTCACTAGCGGAGTTCCTGGCCGCCGAGGATCTCTACGTCTACACCGTCAACGCCTTCCCCTACGGTCCATTCAAGGGTGAGATCGTCATGGAGCGGGTCTATGAACCCGACTGGACCACCGACGACCGAGTCAACTACACCAACTCAATCGCCGACATCTTGGCCGAGATTTCACCAGCTCACATCAACCCATCGATTCAGACCGCTCCCCTAGCTTTCAAACCAAACGTAAACGGCGAAAGCTACATTCAGTTGTTCACTCGAAACGTATTTAGAGTGGTAGCTCATTTGCGTGCTCTTGAAGAGCGCACCGGCCGCCGCGTGAAGTTGGCAATAGAACCAGAACCGGCCTGTTATCTAGAAACCACCGATGAAACTCTTGAGTGGTTTGAGAATCGCATCTACTCGCCAGCTGGCATTCGCGAGCTTGCCGAAGTTGCTGGCATTCCGTTGAGCGAGGCAGAGGGTGCAGTGCGCCGCTACCTGGGCATTGTCTTTGACATTGGTCACCAGTCTGTGGGCTTTGAAAACATCACCGATTCCCTGACCAAAATTGTCAATGCGGGAATTCCGATCTTCAAACTGCAGGAGGCTGCCTCGCTTTGGGTTGAAGAACTAACTCAAGACAAAATTCCTGCACTGCGCAGATTCACTGACACGATCTATCTAAGTCAAACCTCACTCAAGCAAAACGGAAGGATCACTAAGTTCCTAAATCTTGGCGAGGCCCTTGACGACTTTGAAGCCAACCCGGTGGCCACCGAAATGCGAACCCACTTTCACGTGCCGGTGTTCCTAGAGGAACTTGGTCCGTTCCGAACAACTCGATTTGGTGTTCAAGAAGCACTCAAGATGCATCGCGCTACCCCGCTTTCGGATCACCTGGAAATTGAAACCTACACCTGGGATGTTTTGCCTCCGGAGCTAAAGACCGGAGACATCATCGAGTACGTAAGTCGCGAACTGGAATTCGTTCGCAACGAGTTGATTGGTTAATCCGTGTCAGAAAAAATTCGTGTTTCGCTTATTGGCCTAGGCTCAATGGGCACTGCAATGGCCCATCGAATCCTGGATCAGGGTTTTGATCTAGATATCTGGAATCGCTCACCCAAGGAAATCGGTGACCTGCTAGATAAGGGCGCACGCAAGGCAGAGCTGCAACAGAGTTTGCAGAACGATTTTGTTATTTCAATGTTGAGCAACGATGCTGCCGCACTGGAAGTATTCAACGAAGCGAACCTTGAAAAGGCAAAGCCCGGCTCAATCCACATCAACATGTCAACGCTGAGTCCGGTTGCATCGCAGACCCTTGCCGAGCGTCACAGTAAACATGGAGTCGGCTACATCGCGGCGCCGGTACTAGGCCGACCAATAGCCATCACCAATGGCAAACTGCTAATCGTTGCCGCGGGCGCAGCCAAAGATATTGAGGCTGCCAGTGTTGTTTTTGAGAAGGTAGCGGCTCAGTACTGGAACGTCGGCACCGACCACTCCAAGTCAAACCTGGTGAAGCTGGGAGTGAACTACAACCTGATTCACGCGCTGCAGGCCATTGGCGAGTCTGTGGCCCTGGTGGAATCTGGTGGCGTTGACCCAAACACCTTCGTTGAAATCCTTACTCACACAGCGTTCTCTGGCTCTGCCTACGCGGGCTACGGCCCAATGATTGTGAATCGCAAATACACTCCACCGGGCTTCTCGATGGCATTGGGACTAAAAGACGTCAAGTTGGTTGAAGACGCTGCCGCAAACCTTGGTCTCAAGCTTCCAGTGGCAACCGTGCTGCACGAACTATTTGAAAAAGCGCTGGTTGATAGCGAACTCAAAAATCTGGACTGGTCTGCCGTTGCTGAACTAACTCGCCAAAGGAAGCTGTAGTTCTAAAAGTCTTTGAGCCTCTCACTCAAAAGAAAATCGGGATCCTCTTTCGAGGGTCCCGATTCTTTTTCCATGGGGGGGGTTCTATGACTTTTTTAACCTTGTTTTTCTTGCTCTAGCCAAGCTGTAGACAACCGCTGCAATCAAAATCAGCGCCGCCTGCAGCCAGTACTGCCAGGTTTGATCTAGGTCTAGGAACACGGTTGCGTTCAGAACCTGAATCAAAAGAATTGAGCCCATCAAGGTGCCGATATAGGTTCCACGACCACCCATCAGTGAAGTTCCACCAAGCACCACGGCGGTGATACCGGTAAGTGTGTAGGTCACGCCCTGCGATGCATCGCCAATACCCAACTGCACTGCCAACAGCACTGAACCTAGGAACACAAATAGCGATGAAATTACATACGCGCCAACGATTGATCGTGAAATCTTCACGCCCACCTTGCGGGCAGATTCCTCGTTTGAGCCAACCGCGCGAAGCTGCCAACCCCAGCGAGATTTGCGAAGCAAGAACTCCATTACCAGGGCAGCAATAACAACGGCTATAAATACGTAAGGAATCGGTCCTATTGTTGAGTTCAACACTTCTGCGAAAGCCTGACTGATGTAACCGTCTGGTTCCGGGCGAAGAATGAAAGCAAACCCACCGATAGCAATGTAGGTAGTTAGTGTCGCCGCAATTGCGGTGAATTTCACAAATCGAATCAGTGAGCTATTGACCAGACCCACGAAAATCGCAACTGCCGCCATGGTCACTAGTCCCATCACGATTGCGGTCATCGGTGCTTCATCGTTAATAAAGAAGGAGGCAATCACCACCAAGAATCCAGCCAACGGACCAGTGGACAGGTCAATTCCGCCGGTCATCATTACCGTGGTTTGGCCGATGCCAACAAATCCCAGGGCGCTAACCAAGAGCAATATTGAGGTGATGTTGAAGTCACCTAGGTAGGTGTCGCTCTTCGGCAAGATATATAGAGTCAGCGCAACCATCACGATCGCCAGCATCACCGGTGGTGCGTAGTCGCCGCGTAGGAACCTGCGGAACTTTTCTACGAAAGTTTCGTGGCCCAGCTTCTGCTCACGCTGTTCGCGTTCAATTCGAATCACCTTTGTGGTTGAGGTAACCGCAGCCTCAATCATGGCCTCTTCACGGTTTTCTCCATCGTGCAGAGTCTTGACCACCTGACCACGAGACAGCACGTAAACGGTGTCGCAAAGGCCTTCAAGTTCCTTGGCATCCGATGACGCAACCACAACAGGAATGCCATCGGCCGAAGCCTGACGCAAAATGTCATAAAGCTCAGATCTAGCACCAACGTCTACACCCTGGGTTGGCTCATCCGCCAAAATCATCACCGGGTCAGAAAGCAGGGCGCGCGCCATAACCACCTTCTGTTGGTTACCGCCAGAAAGTGCGGATACCGGAGCTTCAAGGCTCGGAGCCTTGATAGACAGCGAGGTAAGGGTGTCGTAAACCTGGTTCACTTCTTTTTTGCGGCTCAGTAGACCAAATAGTTTGAACTTCTTAAGAGATGACAGAGCAGAATTCTCGCGCACTGACATGCGCATCATTACACCCTCGCGCTGGCGGTCAGCTGGCATCAGCGCAGCCTTGCCGTTTAGCTGGTGTGCAGTTTTTGCCTCGCCATTGATTTCAATCGAACCGGTAAATTCGGCCTGACCTGAAAGTGCCTTCAACAGTTGAGACTGGCCATTGCCTACAACACCGGCAATACCAATGATCTGACCTGGGTAGGCCTCAATGTTGATGTCGGTGAAGCCGTTGCCGCTGAGACCCTTGACCACCAGGTTGGGCTTTGCCCCCGCTGGTTTCTTGTGCTTCGGCGGGAAAGTTGAGTCAAGTTCGCGACCAATAATCTGCGCCAAGAGTTCGGCATCGGTAATCTTGTCGATCGGTGAGGTGGCCATCAGGTGACCATCGCGAAGCACTGTAACGATATCGGCCAACTCACGAACTTCTGCAAGTCGGTGAGTGATGTAAATTACTGCGGTACCGTTGGCAATTTCTTTAGCGACAAGCTGGAACAAAAGTTCAACAGAGTCCTGGCCAAGTGCAGCGGTAGGTTCATCCAGAACCAAAATCTTTGGTGAGGTTGCCAATGCCTTGGCAATCTCAAGCAGGTGCTTCTGGGCAATTGAAAGATCTTCAACGCGAAGCTTGAGTGATATTTTTAGACCGACTCGGGCAAGTAATTCCTCGCCAACTTTTTGAGCGGACTTTCCCCGGAAAATGTTGCTCGGTAGAGCAACCTGAAGATTTTCTAGGACCGTGAGGTCCTTAAGAACTGCTGGGTGCTGGTGCACAATTGCAATTCCCAGTTGATTGGCCAGGGTTGGAGTAAGTGCATCGTAGCGTTCACCGTGTACCAGCAGGTCTCCCGCAGATGGTGCCACGGTTCCTGAAGCCACGTTCATCAGTGTTGATTTTCCCGCACCATTTTCACCTAGCAGCGCGTGTACTTCACCGGCTTTGATTTGAAGGGTGACATCGGTTAGGGCTGCAACACCCGAGTAATTCTTCGAGATGCCACGCAGTTCCATAACCACGTTCTTTGATTTACTCTGAGCCACTCTGCTTCTCCTGGTAGTTCTTTTTCTTGAGGTGTTTACTGGGCCGACTTATTGCTAAGCCGGCCCAGTAACCATTACTTCGTTTTTGAAACTGTTACTTCAGTAGCTTCTGCTGTTCCACACCGCTCATCTGAGCAGATAGGAATGTGAAGTCAGCAATCTTTCGGTTGCACTGAACACCCTGAGGCTTTGCAGTCTCTGAGTCCTCGAACACCGGTGACTTGAAGCGAGTTGCAGTTGGGATCTTTCCGCCAGTTGCGCGAGCAACAGCGTGCTGTACAGCTAGACGCACGTGGTCGTTACCAGTTGCAACGGTCATCAACTTGAAGTCTTCGTTGCCCTTCTTGTTTACGTTGTCCAAGTAGTAGCAACCAAGGATGTTTCCGTCAGAGGTAGCTAGCGCAGGGATTGAACGACCGCTCTTTGCAAATTCACCAAGTGATGAAACCATAACTGGACCAAAGTCCGAAACGATTACGTCAATCTTTGGGTGCTTCGCGATAGCTGCGGTTAGAACCTTCTGAGTTAGCGCGCCATCCCAGTTGGTAACTTCGAATGGTGACTCACCAATGAACTTGTAGCTTGAAGAAGTAAGAACTGACTTCATACCCTTTAGCTCGTCTAGACCCTGGCTGTTTCCGGCTGGACCTGACAAGAACAGAATGTTTGCGCCGCTAGGGAAGTTCTTCTTGATCCAGGTTCCCCAGTTCTTACCGTCGTTCACAAAGTCGCCACCAATCCAGATGTCGAAGTCTTTGCCGTCAACACCTGATGGGTCAACGCGGTAAGGAACAGTCTTTACTCCAGCCTTGTATGCAGCACGAAGTGCAGGCAGCATTGCCTTACCAGCGTCTGGGAATACAACTAGAGCCTTTACACCCTTGGCAACCATGCCCTTGATGTCAGAAATTGCCTTGGTGGTGTTTCCCTGACCATCTGCGTAAAGCAACTTGGTAACGCTCTTACACTTTTTGATCTCGTCACGAGCAGAAGCTGTTGTGACTAGACGCCAGTTGTTTCCACCAAAACCATCGGTTAGACCCATGGTGATTTTCTTTGGGCCACACCATGAAGGTGTTGCCGCGTTCGCTGCTCCGCTGGTGAAACCAGTGAAAAGCAGAGATGCTACAGCCGCAGCAGAAATTGCCGCAGCCAGTTTACGACGACGAATCATCTTTGTTTCCTCCATCTAACTGCGTGACATCTCTGTCGCGCATCTTTTAACCCCTAAGCCGAAGGCAAAGAAGCTTGGTTCTGCCCGCGACTGTTTGTCGACAGGAGTCTGCTTAGAACTGCTCGCACTCGCGACCAGTCCACTGTGTAAATTGCAACACCAATCGCCAGTGCTGCCGCTTGCACCAAGGTTCGAACCGCAAAGCTCACACCCAGTGCCAAAACAAATTGATCAAGCTGTGAAAGGAATACAGCGGCAAGTACGGTTGCGGTTGGTAGTCCGCGACCACCAAGCAATGATGTTCCACCTAGAACCACTACAGCAACCGAAGGCAATAGATATGCCTCACCCATAAATCCGTTTGGCTCGGAGATGACTCCAGCAATTAGAACGCCGGCTAGGCAGTAGAGCAACTGGGCCCAAACATATGCAGAGGCCTGGTGAGTTCTAACTCGCAATCCAGAAGTTGAAGCGGTTGCCGGGCTCGCACCAATTGCCTCAAAGCGACGACCCGCCACTGATCTGCGCAGGAGCAAAATAATTAGTAGCAAGGTCGCTAGTGCAAAGAAAACCGAGTTTGGAATACCAAAAGAAATTCCACTGACAACTTCCATCAGAAGTGGAGTGGTGCTGCGTGGAATGCCTTGAGAGATCAGCATTACGAAACCGTACAGCAAAGCATTTGTGCCAAGTGTGGCGATGATTGGGTTTAGCTTTAGAAAACCAATTAGGAATCCGTTCAAGATTCCAGTTCCAAGTGCAGCCGCAAACGCAATGAACAAAGCTGGAACAAGTTTGCTGTTGTCGCCATCAGGAATTGCTGTGGCAATGACAGCGGCCAATGAAACCGCACCAGGAACTGACAGGTCAATTCCCGCTTGTTGAATTACCAACATCTGACCAAGTCCGGCAATTGCCAGAATCGAAGCGAACGGAACCATGCTGCCAAGCGGACCAGCTGAAACACTGGTTGGAGCGATCACTGCGCAGAGCACGAACAAAACAATGGTCGACACCAAAACAGTCATTAGACCTTTTGAAATCTGAAAGCGTGGACCCTTTGAAAGAGTTGCCGCACCTGTCTGTGCCATCTGTACTCCTGTTGCCTTGTTGCAGTTCCTTGTGCCAGAACTGTGTTGAGTCTTACTTTATGAAATGAAAAGAGCGTTTAGGTACACTTACGATAACGATTAAGCGACACTTTCGTTACAAAGCCCAAAATCGGCCCAAAAAATCCCTGATTTTCGGGCTTTTTTGGCTTTTTTACTGGGTTCTGGGGGTGCCAAAAAGCTGTTCCATATCGTTATTTTCCTCAGGATTCAAAGTTAATAAATACTGGTATCGTTCATCTCAAGTGAACACCCGTATGAAATGGAGACACTAGTAAATGAGCACAAATTCAGGCCGTCGGGCACTCGTCGTGGGTGTAACCGGAATCTCAGGCCAGGTAATCGCAAAGCAACTTTTGAAGGATGGCTGGGATGTTTACGGCCTATCTCGCCGAACAGAGGGCCTGCCGGCCGGAGTGCATCACATCAAAGCCGACTTGCTCAATGCCGAGGAAGTCAAGAGCTCGCTCTCCGGACTAAAGCCAGAGATCGTATTCATGACAGCTTGGATCAAGAAGGATTCCGAAGCCGAAAACATTGAGGTCAACGGTGCAACCATTCGCAACCTGCTTGCTGGTTTGAAACCAGACGGTGGCGTTCGTCACGTGGCCCTGCAGACCGGCCTCAAGCACTACCTTGGTCCGTTCGATAACTACGCCAATGCAGTTATGGCAGAAACACCTTTCCACGAAGACGAGCCGAGACTTGACGTTCCAAACTTCTACTACACCCAAGAAGACGAACTGTTCGCTGCGGCAAAGGAACAGGGTTTCACCTGGAGCGTTCACCGTTCACACACCATCTTTGGTTACGCAGTAGACAACGCCATGAACATGGTGTTGACACTTTCTGTTTACGCAGAAATTCAGAAAGCTTTGGGAAAGCCATTCATTTACCCTGGTTCAACCCAGTCTTGGAACGGTGTGGTTGACGTCACCGATGCCGACCTGCTTGGCGAACAACTCATTTGGGCGGCAACGCACAAAGAGGGTGAGAACGAGGCGTTCAACATTGCAAACGGAGACACCTTCCGTTGGCGCTGGTTGTGGCCACAGATTGCAGAACACTTTGGTCTACCTTACGAGGGACCTAAGGAATCGCACTTCCAGCCACTAGAAGAACAAATGAAAGATGCCGGTCCTGTCTGGGAAGAAATTGCCAAGAAGCACAACCTTGCAGTTTCAGATGTGACCAAGCTTGCTTCATGGTGGCACAGCGACAGCGATCTAGGTCGTCAAATTGAGTGCTTCACCGATATGACAAAGTCTCGCGAAGCCGGTTTCTTGAACTTCCGTTCAAGTCCAAAGAGTTTCTTTGCAAACGTTGAGGCTTATCGCAAGGCAAACATTCTTCCAAAGCGGTAATTACTTTCAGAAAGCAAAAAAGTGGGGCTGTCTAAAAAGACAGCCCCACTTTTTTACGCTCGCTAAATGCTTGCGTTGAACTCGATGTGAGCTTTGATATTGTTCATTGGGTGTTGCGCTGCATCAACGGCGCCGAGCGCATCTTCGACTCCGAATCTTGCAGTTACTAGTGGGGAAAGGTCAATGTTTTTATTTGACATGAAGCGGATTGTTTCTTCCCATACACCTGGTGACCCGATTGAGCCGGTGATGGTAAGTTCCTTGGACTGAATTAGTCCTAGTTGTGCAGGTGCTGACTTGCCAACATCAATTCCAATGTAAGCAATGCGCCCCTTGAATGCGGCAAGTTCAAGAGCGGTAGCCATAACGTCTGGGCGTCCGGTGGCCTCGACCACCACGTTTGCTCCGCGACCATCGGTGTCTTTGGCAAGCACATCCTTGATCTCATCTGGTGAGCAAACAAGGTCGGCACCAAGTTCGCGGGCGGCCTTCTGACGGAAGTCAACCGGCTCAACCACAATGGTGCGTGCACCTAGAGCCTTGGCGGCGGCGGTAACCGCTAGCCCAATCGGGCCGGCACCAAGCACCACCAATGTGTCACTGGCGTTTACGTTGCCAACACGCATCAAGGCGTAGTAGGCAACGCTGAACGGCTCAACCAAAGCGCCATTGTTCCAAGAAATGTTGTTTGGGATCTTGTGCAGCCATGAAGCCTTGGTGATGAAAAATTCAGCTGCGGCACCACTGATTGAGAAACCAAAGTGGTCATCGCCAATCACGCAGTCGCCCACCACGTGGTCACCTTTTTTAAAGTTGGTAACCTTGGCGCCCACCTTCATTACTTCACCAGACCATTCGTGTCCTGGAATGATTGGGTAGCTGAACGGAATGATGTAGCGCCCCTCAAGCAATTCAATGTCCGAGTGACAAACACCAACAGCGCGCGACGCAATTAGTACTTCATCTTCGGCGATATCAGGAACTGAAAGTTCGTTGACCTCGGCCTTTCCTTCTGAAACAAACTGTAGAGCTTTCATTCTTAGTGTCCTCTTACTAGTACTTTGGTTTCGGTTCCGGTTGGTGAAACAAGTTCTTCAAAGCCCTTAGAAACAATGTCATCCATGTTTATTTTTGAGCTAACAACTTTTTCAACCGCAAGGCCACGGCGACCAATTAGGTCAATGATGCGTGGCCAGTCGGTAACTGGGTAGCACCAGGTTCCGGTGTAGGTGATTTCACGTTCCGAAAGTTCCATTGGCTCAAGTGATGCTGGCTTAGTGTGCAAGCCAGTCTGCACAACATATCCGCCAGAACGAACTGACTTAATTGCTGTCTGCAGAGCGCGCTCGTTGCCTGAACATTCAATTACTGCGTCAACACCAATTCCGCCGGTTGCATCTTTCAGAGTTGCAATCACGTCATCCTTGGTTGGGTCTAGCAGGGTGGCAACACCAAGATCGTTCATCATCTTCTGACGGTTTGGATTTAGCTCTGAAACGTAAACGCGTGCTCCAAGGTTCTCTGCGTAAAGAGCGGCAAGAGCACCGATAGGGCCTGCACCGGTAATCAAGATTGTGTCGCCAGGTCGCACGTTTCCGCGGTCAACGCCGTAAGCAGCAACCGCGGTTGGCTCAACTAACGCACCGGCCACATCAGAGACAGCGTCGTGCAATTTGAATACATTGGCCGCTGGAACAACAGCCTGCTCGGCAATGCCACCCCATTCACAGCTCAAGCCAATGCAAGCCATTGAGGTGCACAGGTGGTTGTCACCGCGCGAACAGAAGTAGCAAACGCCGCAAGACAAAAGTGGCATCGCTGAGACGCGGTCGCCAACCTTCACATTTGTGACTCCCTTGCCAACTTCCAGAACCTCGGCACTGAACTCGTGGCCAAGAATCTGCGGAAGGATTGAGCCGTTTAGCTTGTGCGGCTTTGAAGGAATAACAATTGGCCCCATCGCATACTCGTGCACATCGGTGCCACAAATACCGCACCAGAAGGGCTTGAGTCTTACCTCGCCAGGGCCCACGTTCTGCGGCTCTGCCACGTTTTCAACACGGATATCCTTAGCGCCGTAAAAGATCGCTGCCTTCATGATTGCTCCTTTATACCTGTGATTTATAGAGATGGATCGAAAAGTACCTTGCCCTGGATCTTGCCAGAGCCAAGTAGTTCAAGTTGATTGCTGATTTCTGACAGCGGGTATACCCCTTCAATCAGTTCCTCGGCAAGAGTGGTGGTGGCCAAGATTTCAAGTGCTGGGCCAAGATCCTGGGCGCAAACGTGAGCCAGGGTGGTCTGGATGTTGATTTCGCTCATCACAATCTTGTGCACGTCAATTTCCTGCTTGCCAGAGGGCAGCCCAACCTGAAGAATGTTTCCCCCGCGCTTGACCAGATTGATTGCAAATTGCAGCTGGCCTGGTGCACCACTAGCCTCAATGACTACGTCAATGCCAGCGTCACCAAAGATCTTCTTGATTTCTGCCTCGGCATTTTCGCCAACTTCAACTGTGTGGTCGGCACCCAGTCGAGCGGCGCGCTCCAGACGGCTGCCACCAAAATCCAAAACGGTGACATCGGCATTGAATAGCTTCTTCAAACCGGCAAGCACAAAAGTTCCAATTGCACCTGAGCCAATCAGCAGCACCTTGTCGCCATCGCGAACCCCGGCGCGGCGAGCCGCGTGCAGACCAACCGCCAGCGGCTGCGCAATTCCGGCGGCGTCCAAACTTAGTCCAGCCGGAACTTTTACCAAGGTACTTGCCGGAACCGCAACATACTCAGCCATTCCGCCGTCTCTGTTTAGGCCAAGGGTCACATACTTCTCACAGAGATTGGTGCGCATTTCTTTGCAACGTTTGCATTGGCCACATGATATTCCCGCACCTGATGCAACAATGTCGCCGGATTTAAATCCCAGTGTCGCGTCCACATCGCCAACAATTTCACCAATAAATTCGTGGCCCAAAATCATCGGACCGTGGTGACCGCTAATCGGATGTTTATTTTCTGTCGCAAAAATTTTTGGACCGGACTTATATTCCGACGCATCGGTGCCGCACATTCCAGAGCGCAAAACTTTAAGAAGCACCTCACCAACTACTGGTGTTGGAACTTCGCGTTCTTCAATCCGAACATCACCACTGGCATGGTAAACGGCTGCCTTCATTTTTGCTGACATGCTTTTATTTTCCGCCGCGGCCTTCAACTGTATTTAGGTGAGACTGTGAATCACGCTGAAGTGGAAGCGGTCCACCAACTGAGTAGTAACGCTGTCCGGCAACTAGCAAGTCTTCTGCAGGGAACTTGGTGATTACCTGGCAGCCGGTGGCGGTAACAACCACCTCTTCTTCAATTCGAGCAGCACCCCAACCGTCAGCTGATGGCCAGTAGGTCTCTAATGCAAACACCATGCCCTCTTTTAGTTCTTCTGGGTGATCGAAAGAAACCAGACGAGAAAAGATTGGCTTTTCCCAAATTGAAAGACCAACGCCGTGGCCGTACTGCAAAGCAAAGGCTGCTTCCTCATTTGCAAAACCAAACTCCTCGGCCTTTGGCCAAACCGCAACGATGTCTGCGGTGGTTGCACCTGGGCGAACCAATGCAATTGCGCGGTCCATGTATTCGCGAGCACGCTTGTAGGCGTCGTGCTGTGCGCTGCTTGCTGAACCAACTGCGAAGGTGCGGTAGTAGCAGGTGCGGTAACCCTGATAGCTGTGCAGGATGTCGAAGAATGCTGGGTCGCCAGGGCGAATCAAGCGGTCTGAGTAAACGTGTGGGTGTGGTGAGCAGCGCTCACCAGAAATTGCGTTTACACCTTCTACGTACTCAGAGCCAAGGTCGTAAAGCACCTTTGAAACCAGGCCAACCGCCTCGTTCTCTTTGACGCCAGGGCGCAGGAACTCGTAAAGCTTTTCGTAGGCAGCATCAACCATTGAGGCCGCCTGGGTTAGCAGGCCAATCTCTTCACCGGTCTTGATTGCGCGAGCGTTCAAGAAGATCTGTTGCCCGTCAACTACCGTAATACCCGCGCGCTGCAGTGCAAACAAAATTGGTAATTCAACAATGTCAATGCCAAGTGGTTCGTTGAGCAAACCAAATTTCTCAAGCTCGCGCTTAATTTTTGAGGCAACCTCATCGGCGATACCGGCATCGGGGTTGAATGCACCGCGAAGAGTTGAAATACCGGCGCGAGCACCAGACTCGGCGCGAGGCTTCACCGCTCCATGGTGCGGAGCGTGCGGATCAGCATCGGCTTCGGCAGTTGTGGTGTCAAGCCATGGGTTGTAAAGCTTGTGGTGCTTGGCAGCGGAACCAAAGTCCCAAACAATCGGGTCTGAGTTGCGAGTAACTAGTGCAAAGCGAATTGCCTTGTCAATCGCCCAAGTACCAATGTGAGTTGATGACATGTAGCGAATGTTGGCAAAGTCAAACGCCAGTAGAGCGCCAACATCTGATTTGTTTAGTTCGCGTTTTAGATTTGCTAGACGGTCGGTGCGCAGCTTGTCAAAATCTAGACGCTGTTCCCAGTCCACCTGGTTAGTGCCAAATGTTGCAGTTGTCATGATGTGCCTTTCGCTACTGAATCTGGTTAGACCAGAATCATTCCGCCGTCGATAGCCATTGTTTGGCCGGTTACATAATCTGAATCGCTGCTCGCTAGAAACAAAGCAGTTGGAACAATATCTTCTGGTTGCGC
>JACCDW011566399.1_pt1 | contig 19676 bp, 23 predicted proteins | sample 7449781 | NCBI WGS metagenome assembly JACCDW01 (sample SAMN15323449, study PRJNA562643) | freshwater metagenome | isolation source: river surface water | place: USA:Blue River Watershed | collected 2017-08-18
CCCGATGTTAGCACCATTGTTATGGGCCAGGCTTGCAGTATGGGCAGTCTCCTTGCCAGCTCAGGAGCAAAAGGCAAGCGAAAAATGCTTCCAAACGCAAGACACATGATTCATCAGCCCTCAGGCGGTGCAGGAGGGCAAGCTACAGACATGGAAATCCAAGTAAAAGAGATCTTAAAAATGAAGAAATCTTTGACAGAAATCTATGTCAAGCACAATTCAAAGGGTAAAACCTACGATGATTTCTTGCATGATATGGAACGTGACAAGTTTATGAGCGCACAAGAAGCCCTAGAATACGGGTTGATTGACGAAATTGTAGAAAAACGCCCATAAACTGCGTACATTATGAACTCCTATAGTACACTATAAATACAATTACTAGGAGTTCATAATGGAACGCAAGCCATTTAACTGGAGCCTTTTAACTAAACCGATTCTGTACAGTATGTTAAATTCTGTGCAGAACAAAATAGTTGATAAAAAACTTAGGGTAGATGAGCTACATGCTATAATGTCCAAGCACATTAAACAGCACTTGCCAATAAAGATACGACTAGAAAGAGATCCTACTAACGACAAAGGTTTTGTCTATGTAGGTGGTGCCTATTACAGTATTCTAGACAAAGAAGACAAGAATAGATATATTGAAATTGTCTTTAGTTACAACTCAGACCAAAAATGGTTTAAACTTAGCAGGCATCGTTGGCAAAGAATTTGCGGGCTTTTTGCCGATACCATGCTACATGAGATAATTCATACAAGACAATATCGTAGTAGAAACTTTAAAGCAATACCAGGTTACCAAAGTTTTGCCTATTATGCTCGTGATCGACGTAAGCAAGAATATTACGGAGACCGTGACGAAATGGGTGCATTTAGTTTTAACATTGCCTGTGAATTGTATGAAAAATTTGGAGATGATTTCGATTCAGCAGCCAAATTTTTAGACTCAAATTCCTACAGAAGACAGACACGCAGTACCTTTTTCAAGTATATGGAAACTTTTAACCATAATCACAATCATCCAATTATCAAAAAAATCAAGAAGAAGATTGTGAGTCAACTGCCATACGCACAGCTAGGAAAGCCATTTCGAACAAATACCTACTTGACCTATTGATCTTTTCGTGCTATAATACAGCATCGTAAAAGAAATAGGAGTCTACAGTGAGCGATCCTTGCCAATATGTAATTTCCAGTTTGGAAGATCACAACAGTCGTTTGGACAAAGAAGCAATTATCGAAGTTCAAATGAACGCTAAGAATGATGAGTTCTTTGAAGGGTGCAAGCTAGCTCTTGACCCTATGATTACTTTTGGACTTAAACAAATACCGGAGAAGAAAAATGAGGACGGCCCTGGCTTATCTTGGGATGGTTTTATTAGTGTTGTTCAGCGCCTGGCTAATCGTGAGCTCACCGGCAATGTTGCACGGAGTTCCGTTGAGGCCATGATGAATACTGCGACCAAATCGCAGTGGAATGGTTGGTACCGCCGTATCCTTATCAAGGATCTGCGTTGCGGTGTTTCAGAAAAAACTATTAACAAGGTTGTCAAACGTGGACCTAAGAAGTATTCTATTCCTGTGTTTGAGTGTCAACTTGCTCACGATAGTGCTAATCACGAAGGCAAAGTGGCCGGAAGAAAATTCATCGAAGTTAAACTCGATGGAGTTCGTGTTATTACTATTGTCTATCCAAGCGGGCGTGTTGATCAGTTTAGCCGTAATGGCAAGGAACTGGTTAATTTTGAGCACATAAAGGCGCAGCTCAGCGAAGTAGGCAAAGGCTTTGACATGCCTTATGTACTTGACGGCGAAGTAATGTCAAGTTCATTTCAGGACCTAATGAAACAGGTACATCGCAAGAGCGATGTTGATGCTAGCGATGCTATTCTCTATCTGTTTGATATTGTACCGTTGGTAGATTTCCAAAAGGGATTTAGTAATCTGCTACAGGATGAGCGCAGTGGTACACTACGCAATTGGTATGAACTTGAGCAAGACAACTTGCCCAATGTTCGAGTGTTAGAACAAGAACTTGTCGACTTGGATACTGCCGAGGGACGGGAACACTTTCGTGAAATTAATCAAAATGCCATCGACGGTGGCTACGAAGGTATTATGATTAAGGATGTGAATGCACCATATGAATGTAAAAGATCGACTGCATGGCTTAAACTCAAGCCGTTCATTGAAGTTAGCCTTCAAGTCACTGCGGTGGAAGAAGGCACCGGACGAAATGCCGGACGCCTTGGTGCGCTGGTCTGCGAAGGCGTGGACCTTGGTAAGACAATTAGAGTCAATTGTGGTAGTGGTTTTACCGATAGCGACCGCGATATTTTTTGGACAAGCCGTGATTCGTTACTTGATCAAATAGTCGAGGTTCGAGCAGATGCTATTACTCAAAATCAAGATGGCTCTTACTCGCTTAGGTTTCCCCGTTTCTTACGGTTTAGAGGATTTGAAGCAGGTGAAAAAATCTGAATTAAATAAACAAATATTAAAAGATATGATCTATGGCTGTCTCAAAGAATTGGGCCAGAACAGTAAGGTCTACTATCATTCTGAGATTGGAATGAAATATAGTCATCTTCAAGAAGATGCTAAAGAAAATTGTCTAAAAATTTTAGAAGACTTTGTTGCTAAAGTTAGAGAAGCAGAAGAAGCATTGTATCAAGATCGTAAAAAGAAAGACTTTCTTAATGAGTTTAAAGATGAAAATACATCAAACTAAAATAAGAACTGTGAGGCAGGGGGATCCTAAGTTTATGCTTCAAGACGGATTCATGATTTGTCCCAGAGCAGGTTTTGAAATTAACGAAAAATGTCCCAGAGAGTATAGACAAATACTCATGACTTGCATAGACTTGGGTTGGTTAAAGCCTGTAGCACATGTCTATGGTAAAGAATTAACAATGGATGCGCTAAGATGAAAATAGAAAAACATCAAATCTGGGCGGGTAATAACCGCACAGAATTTTATATAGATGACGTAAGAGAGATAGACGGTGAGACTTGGATCTATTACACTAACACTTTTACACATCAAACTCATAGTTGTCTAGAAGGTGCGTTTAGACAGAGATTTACGCAGGTCGTAAATAAAGGCTAATAAATACTTTTTTAAGGAGAAAAAATATATGTTCGGAACTTCGTATATGGATAATTCGGTTAGTTACCGCTCAGCGGCAGAGATTAATTCAGCCATGGGTCGTGTCTACGGACACATGAGTCTGGCTGTATTAACCAGTATGATTGTCAGTTTCCTAGTAGGAACCAACACTGCACTACTGACATTTTTCTTCACTGGTGCAATGAAGTGGTTGGTAATTTTTGCTCCGTTAGTTGCTATCCTTGCTTTTACGTTTGCTTCAGAGAAATTTAGTAAAAGTGGATTGCAATTATTCTTACATGGTTTTGCCGCACTCATGGGGCTTAGTTTTGCTACCATTTTTGCAGTTTATAACATGGGGTCAATTGTCAGTGCATTCATGGGGGGCGCTGTATTATTTGGAGTAATGAGTGGTTATGGCTATTTTACGAAAACTAATCTTGATAGTGTTGGTAAGTTTATGTTTGTTGGCCTTATTGCCATTATTATTGCCAGTGTTATTAATATTTTCTTGGGCAGTAGCGTTGTCACTATGGTTATTAGTGCTTTGGCTATTATTATCTTTTTGGGACTAACTGCCTACGACACCCAAAAGATTCGAGAAATGGTCAGTATTGACAACACAGGTCGAGAAGAAGTAATTGGTGCCCTAACACTATATATGGACTTTATTAACTTGTTCTTGAATTTACTACAACTGTTCGGTGAGAAAAAAGAATGAGTACAATAAGAGAATGGATCAAGATCGTAGAAAGCAAAGGCATTACCGATGCTTGGTTTAAAGATGGCGGGTTTAAAACTTACAAAAAGCCCGCCAAAGAAAAGTATCGAGTGGCCGATGAACCTGGCGAGATCCAAACTCTTGAAGGTCCAGTAAAATACGGTAAGGGTTTTTATATCCTTACCGGGCCCAAAGGCGAAGAGTATCCTTTGCCTCCAGAAAAGTTTAAAGAATTAAAAGATGATTTAGGCAATGGTGTTTGTACACCAAAAAAGATTATCAAAGTTGCTAAAGTAGCCGATCATTCCGGAACAGTTGACACATCATGGGGTGAGAAGTTACACTATAACCCTGAAGAAGATATTATTGTACGACATGGACCTAATGACTATGGCGTAGTAAAAAGAGACATTTTTGTTCAAACATACGAGAAGATTTAATGGCTAGTAGAAGTAATTATTGGAGCTGTTCAAAATTTGCAGATTGGGTTCGTGGTAAGCCCAAACTCAAAGCTGGAACTAGTGACCAATGGCACGACTGGGAAGTTGAAGCTCGTCGCTATCATCCTGTTCGCTACTGGATTGCTGAAGAAGCTCTTGATGCTATCCAAAACTTTATCTGGTGGCCTATTGATAGGATCTACGATGTCAAATATTATATCAACAACCGATTTATTAGTCGCACTCATAGTCTTACCGCTCATCCCAGGGATATTAAACCGGGTCAGTGGTTCGACGTGGGGAACCGCTTTCTCCCTTGCCTATTCAATGAGCTTGTTGATTTTGTTGAAGTGGAGTTAGCCTGGTGGCATCTTGCTTGGAGCCCCGAAGAAAGACCCAAGTATAATATGCCCTGGTGGGCCGTAGGCTGGTGGCGTATCCGAACTTGGCGTTGCCCGCAAGCCGGCCTTGACAACCTCAAATGGCAAAGTGAATTGGTCTGGAAAGAAGAAGAATGCGAGCCAGGAAGCCCAGATATTGGACAACCTACTTACCAAGCTATTAAAGCTCTAGAAATTCTAGCACTTTATAAGTGGTGGACTGAAGTTTATCGCAATCGCCCAGATCCGCATGATGCCAGCGGTTGGAGTGCTTACTGCGATGCCAAACGTGATCTAAACGATGGACGTTTATTTGGCGGTAAAGAAACTCCTGAACTACGGGAACAAGGTAACATTGCTCTAGACAAGAGTCGCGAAATTGAAGAAGCCTACGAAAAAGAAGACGAAGAAATGATGATTCGTCTTATTAAAATTCGTAACAGTCTTTGGACTTAATTCGCCAAAACTTGTCAACGTATTTCCTTTATAAGGCGTTATATATATGTACAGTGATAATTCTGTACATTAACCTAAAAGGAAAAATACTATGAAATTAGTCGCAACTTTAATCGCCGCCATGTTTGCTACGGCCGCTATGGCCCAAACTGCTGCTCCTGCTAAGAAGGAAGAAGCCAAGCCTGCTGCCGCTGCTCCGGCACCCGCAGCTTCTGCACCCGCCAAGAAAGACGAAGCTAAGCCTGCGGCCAAGCCTGCTGATAAAAAGGCCGAGCCCGTCAAAAGCGAGCCTGCTAAGAAGTAAACCAGTTAGAATTATTGTTCTTGAACTCGAAGATAGCGAAGTTGAAGTAGAATTTGTTGAAGGTATTCACAGAGGCTACAGCCGTCCTAGAGTTCAAGATGATAATGAAGACGATCCAGATTATGTGTCAGATCATATAAGATGGAAGTTGTTCTTAGCTAGACAACTAGCGTTGATAAAATATAGAGAAGCCCATGGTTAAGAGCCCTGGGCTTTTTGTTTAAATAAATAATCAAAAGGAGACTGCTATGAAATTATTAGCCGCATTGGTATTAGGATTATCATTAGGTTTGGCACAGGCATCTGAGCCAGCTAAAAAGCCTGAAGGTGAAACCAAAGATGTTAAAGTTGGTAACAAAACTCAAGAAGTTCGTGTACCAAAAAGTGCTCACATCGACTGCAAGGTAGAAGCCAACAAAGACAAGACCGAGTGCAAGAAACAGCCCAAGGAAATGCCTAAAGTTGAAAAGCCAGTAGTTAAAGAAGAACCAAAGAAAGACGCTAAAAAATAATTTAGCATATAACCCGCAGATGTCAAACCTGCGGGTTTTCTTTTGACTGAAGGATAAATTACTATGTTACATTATTCTTTTTAATATGTCTAATACCAAAGTAATTTTTACCTTAAGAAATCCTCTAAATGAGGAAGAAACACACGATCTACATATCATTCCAAAAGATGCTGCTGTAGCAAAAAAATGGATTGAAAAATTAAAAACTTGTCTCGACGACAATTACAAAATTGAAAAAAATTATTGTTGGGTCGGTTGGCCGAACACGCCAAGAAATATCGAATACTTAACAAAAAAACTTCGAGAATATGTAAAGACCATAAACGATTATAATCACGATCCAGAATGCGAATGGGATGAATTGTATTACATCAAAGAAGACTTTAGACCTGAAACTGTTATGACTAAAGATATTGATGTAAATCACGATATCTTTAATAGATTACATCATCACTTTGAAGTATTACAAGGACAAGTTTGGAATATCAGCCCGTGGTTTAAAAAAGCCAATGACGAAGTAAGATATGCTATACGACAGCTTAACAATCTTTGTCATGAAATGGAAATTTTGATTAAACAGTTACGTGCAAAAGAATACTATCCAGAAGTATTAAGCCCCGCAACAATAGTAGGATTTATTCACGGTCCTAGAGAATTATTAGAGGACGATGATTATGATCATTTTACTTTACAAAGAGGCGGAGGCCGTGTATACTTAGGCTATTGCCAGATCGGAAAAATACATTGGGAAGCATTTGTTGACAACGACGAACATATAGGTCATGACGGTATAAGCGGCCTTAGATACGTAAGCGGTGAAGTTACTATAGATTTTGGTAACGATTCGATTAATAGAATCATTCATCAAGAAAAAATAGAAGAATATAAGAATTGGCTAGTTAGTCACGGTCTTAGCATAGAAGATAAGAAAATTGGCCATGGTTGGTTGCATGTGGCAAATGTAGATTTAAGCAGGTATCCGGGTAAAACTTTTAGTGAAATTCAAGATATTCTAAGCAAATACTTAGACATTTATAAAATTTCTATAGAAGAAGATGGTATCATTACTTCTTCAAGTACCTTCGATTACCATTGGAATAAACCTGACTTCGAAATTACGCAAAAAGAAGCACTTGCTAAAAATTATAAATTTAAATCATGAATAAAAAAATTATAGAAATAAAAGAAGAAATAGACATTCACAATCCATTTAGTTCATTTGATTTAGTTAAAGCAAAAAAAGACGTAATCGATTCAGTAAGTCCTAGCTTTTGTCTAGCCAAATGGTTACAATCTACTGTGTTATTACAAAACGGTGAAACACATAGCTGTCATCATCCTGCTAGACATAAAATTAATCCCGACGATATTAAAGATAATCCTATTGGCATTCACAATACGCCTGTAAAAATTAAAGCTAGAGAAGATATGTTGTCTGGCATACAAACAAAAGAATGTCATTATTGCTGGAGTGTGGAAAATCTCGATAATGATCATATCAGTGATAGAATATATAAGTCAAGCTTTAGTTGGTCTTGGCCTCATTTACAAAAAGTTGTAGATAGTGGATTGGGTGTTGATATCAATCCTACTTACTTAGAAGTAAGTTTTGAAAATACTTGCAATTTTAAATGTTTATATTGTAGCCCCGAAAGCTCTAGCCGATGGCAAGAAGAAGTATCTCAACATGGTGGCATTCAATTAAGTAATTTTGTGCTTAATGATCCCGAGTGGTTGAAAAGTACCAAGCGTTGGCCGATACGACATAACGAACACAATCCTTATGTTGAAGCTTTTTGGAAATGGTGGCCTAGTTTATATCCAGATTTGCACACATTTAGAATTACTGGGGGTGAGCCGTTATTAAGTAAGCACACTTGGACAGTGTTAGATTATATTAAAACACATCCTAGTCCAGAATTATCATTGGCCATTAACACTAACCTTAATGCTCCTACTGATATTGTTGATAAACTGTTTAATTATATACAAGAAATTACACCCAATATTAAAAGTTTTCAAATTTATACAAGCATCGAAAGCTCGGGTGATCAAGCAGAATACACAAGATCGGGGTTAGACTACGAGCAGTTTATAAAAAATGTTTATAAAATTTTAGATAACACTGATAGCAAAGTAGAATTACATTTTATGACTACTGTTAATGTATTAAGTGCTCCAACCTTTATAAATTTTTTAGATTTAATGCAACACCTAAAGAAAAAATACGAAATCTCAAAACATAACTATAGAATACAATTTAGAGTAAATTATCTTACATGGCCGAAATGTTTAAGTGTTGGCATACTTTCTCAGCGTGATAAAGAACACTATAAAACATTATGGACCAACTTTGCACAAGAACATTATATTGACGAAGTCAAATACGATTTTGATACGTTTAATGCAGAAGATCTTGCACAAATTGAAAGATTATGTGATTATATGATTAATAAAGAATCGGCACACGAAGATTACGACGATTTTAGACTCTTTATTAATGAATGTGATATGAGAAGAAACACAAGCTTTTTAGATACATTCCCTGAATTACGATATCTACTAAATCCAAACTATTACGGAAAATAATTATGACTGCCAAAGTTGACAGAATTTTTGAAATTAAAAACGAACTTGATAAAGTAGGACACGGGTTTTGTCTTGCAAAGTGGTATCATGTAAGTATGCATTTACACACAGGACAAAACCATAGCTGTTATCACCCAACACCTCACTATACACCCTTAGAAGAAGTCAAAGCCAATCCTATGGCTCTACACAATACTTCTTTTAAGAAGATGCAAAGAAAAACAATGTTAGAAGGAGGTAGACCTCCAGAGTGTAGCTATTGCTGGGACATTGAGGACTTGCCCGAAGTTGACGGTAAACCCAATATCAGTGACAGAATGTTACGTTCAAGTGAACCGTGGACTAGCCATCTATTAGATATTACAAAACAAATGCCATGGGATGCCGATGTTTATCCAAGATATCTAGAATTAAATTTTGGCAATGAATGCCAACTAAGATGTAGTTACTGTGCTCCCATGGCTAGCTCAAGGTGGTATGCTGAAACTGAGCAACACGGATTGTATCCTATGAAGAATCCGACTAACTATAATCAATATGATCTAACTAATTTAAAGAAACCTGGTGGATTTTTTAGGCACGAAGATGAGAATCCGTTCATTGAAGCTTTCTGGAAATGGTTCCCAGATGCTTATAAACACTTACATGTTTTAAGATTCACAGGCGGTGAGCCGTTATTGAGTAAAAACGTATTCAAGGTAATGGATTACATTAGAGCCAATCCAAGACCTGATTTAGAATTTGCTATTAATAGCAATATGTGTGTTCCAGATAAGCAAATGAATGCCTTTATTGAAGGCATGGCTGACATTAAGAGAAGTCATAAAGTTAGAGAAGTTCGTTTGTATACTAGTGTAGATTCATGGGGGCCCCAAGCAGAATGGATTCGAAATGGCCTTAATTTAAAAGTCTATGAAAAGAACTTACACAGATGGATGACTGAAGTACCTGATGCAAGTTTTAGTTTTATGATTACTTTCTGTTTGTTAGCAATACCAAACTTTAAAGAACTTCTAGATAAAATTTTAGAATTTAGAAGAATGTACACAAAACAAAGGATTGAAAATTCTCCTTATGCTCAACGTGTAACATTTGATACACCATATACACTAGAGCCTCCTATGCTTACTGGAAGGATAGCTGACGAATGGTTCCATCAAAGACTAGACGAAAATTTAGCATACATGAAGACGTTAGTTGACGACAATGATCTACACAAATTTAGTACTGTAGAGTATTTAAAATTACAGCGTACACATTCTTGGATTAAAGAAAATCAATATAAAGGAGATGAGCTTGCATTAAATCGTAGAGACTTTGCAATATTTGTTGACGAACATGATAGACGCAGAGGCACCGATTGGCATGCAGCATTTCCTGAATTAAGAGAATTTTATGAGATGTGTAAAAAATCATGAGTGATACATTTTGCATTTACCCTTGGGTACACATTCATGTAAACACCGACGGAGGTGTTTACCCTTGCTGTGTAGGTTGGAGCCCAGACCGTCGAACTGAATTAGGCAAAGTTAGCGAATCTTCATTGGAAGAAATGTTTAACGGCGAGTATATGAAACAACTACGTTTAGACATGCTTGCCGGAAAGAGAAGAGACGATGCTTGTGTAAACTGTTATAAAAGAGAAGATGCCGGGTTCACTAGTGCAAGACAGGGCGCCAATAAAGACTTTGAACATGTTATAGAAGTGTTAAAAGCAAAAACCGGTGACGACGGATATGTTGATCCTAAAATTGTTTCTTGGGACGTTAGGTATAGCAATCTCTGTAATTTAAAATGTAGAAGTTGCGGATCTATGTTTAGTACAACATGGGCTGAAGAAGATGGCATAGAGGATGGCAAAATTTATGCTATACCCGAAGGTATGCCTGATCCGATGATTAGTCAATATGATAATGTTGAAAAAATTTATTTTGCGGGGGGCGAGCCTCTCATAATGCCCGAGCACTTTCAATTATTAACAAAGTTAATTGAATCTGGTCGCTCTAAAGATGTTACTCTTATATACAATACTAATTGTACAATTTTGGACTACAAGGGACATAATCTATTAGATCTGTGGAAAAACTTTAAATGGGTTAACATTGGTGCTAGCATTGACGCTATGGGGCCGAGAATAGAATATATTCGAAAAGGAACACGCTGGTCCACAATAGAAAAAAATCTACATAAAATGTTCGATTATAGAAACAAACAACGAAATCTAGGATTTTATTATAGCCCAACAGTAAGTATCTTTAATGTTGACCATTTGCCCGACATGCATCGATATTTTATTGATCAAGGGTTAGCTGATACTCAAACATTATTTTTATTCAATATATTGTTGAATCCTGCTCATTATAGTTGTAAAGTCTTACCCAATGAATATAAATCAAAAACTATTTCTAAGATTGATCAACACATCGAATGGTGCAAAGAAAATAATGTATTGCCAGAAGTTATTGAAAAATACAATAGTTTAAAACAATATATCTCTGACTTTAATGATTACAGCAAGGACTTTAAAGATTTTATTAAAGAAACTAAAGCCCTTGACTCTAAAAGAAATGAATCATTTGCAGAAATTTTTCCAGAATATAAAGATTTGATATGAATATATTTTTAATAGGACCAGGTCACGATCCAAAACGTTTAGGAAGGTATTTTTGTAATCGAGCGACAGCAGAGGGTCATTCGATTAAAACAATGTCTCACAAAGCAAGACCTGATCAAATTGACAGTAAAGATCATGTATACTCGTCATTTCATCTTCAAGATGAAATAGTTTTTAAATTTGAAAAGTTAGTGCAGGATTGGCAGCATATTGATCTATTATTCTATAATTCAACTGGCGGTTGGTATCCTGGTAACAAAGAACACTACACATCTAAAACTATGGTAAATGACAAACAATGGCATATTGGACTTGATATCCATGCCGTTGTTCCGCACATTTTAACTTGTAAGTCGTTGAATTTAATGAACGAAAATTCAAAAATTGTGTTTATGACCTCAGGGGGAAGTTATCTTATTAACAGAGATAATTACTTAGATCTAGCAGGATATTTTGGTCTTAAAGGTGTTCAAAATCAATTGATGAGATCTTTTGCTGAGTATAATGACAAAAAAGCAACCGTTACAACTTTTGCACCTCACATACCATATAAAGAATCCGAAGAGCTATCTATAAAAATTATGGATATAATTTACGATCGAGCAATTAATCTAAAGAAAGAAGACAACGGAAAAATAATTCAATTTTATCCGCCAGAAGGAATCCCTCAATATTATGAATAACGAAACTAATAAACTATCTAATACTTTTTGTGTGTTCCCTTGGATACACCTACATGCATGGCCTGATGGTAGAGCACTACTTTGCTGTATAGCTAATAATGACCAAACTGAAGGAAAGGTAGGAGATTTTAGTAAAAATACCTACGCAGAAATTATTAATAGTGATCAACTCAAACAAATTAGATTAGATATGTTAGCAGGCAAGAAGATCTCTAATTGCCAAAATTGCTACGACAGTGAAAACCTTAAAGGACAAAGTTTTAGAAAATCAAGCAATGAAAACTATCAAGACCTAATACCAAAGCTAATAGAAAACACTTTAGAAGATGGTACGCTAGTAGATCCTAAAATGTATTATATGGATTACAGGTTTAGTAACTTATGCAATCTTGCTTGCCGCACCTGCGGGGGTACATTAAGCAGTACAATAGCTGCCGAAAAGAAAGATTTTAATGAAGAGCAAATTATTGAATTAAGATCTAAAAATGTACTGAACCATAAAGAAAATGTCATATCATTTAGCTATGCAAGACCTGACTTTTTGGATGTCGATGTTTATCCCTATCTCAAAGATGTTAGACAAATTTATTTTGCAGGCGGTGAAGCTTTAATGCACGACGAGCATTATCATACATTAAAGTATATTATTGATAACGGATTAAGCAAAAAGATTCAATTAACATACAGCACTAATCTTACAACCTTAAAATATAAAGGTGTAGATTTTGTTGAACTTTGGAAAGAATTTGACAGCATATATTTCTTGGCTAGTATTGATGGCCATGAAGAAAAATTAGAGTACATTAGAAAAGGCACTAACAATAAAAATGTTTTTTCAAATTTAAAAAAGCTGTTAGACTTTAAAGAAAATCATCATTCTAAAAATATTTCTGTAAACATTTGCTATACACATAGTATTTTAAATTGTTATTACAGTGCAGAATTTTTTGAATATTTAGATAAAGAAGGTGTGTTAGACCGCCTCGATGGCGTTATGTGGAACAATGCCTTTAGTGATAGAAATAGGCCTTACATACTTCCAGACTTTGCCAAAGCAGAATTAAAAGAAAAACGTAAACAAGATTTATCAAGTCCTTCTTTACAAAAAGCAATGAAGAAGTTTTCAAGACTTCCTTTAGATTATAGCGTTGTTGATGGATGGATTGACACTGAAACAGATTTTACATTTGGTCGATTTGTTGAAGAAATGAAATATAATCATACAGATTATGATCAATTTAAGTCTAGTCTACCTTGGTTAGCAAGTGTTATAGAGAGGTATAAAGCACAATGACTTTTTGCGTAAACGTATATAAAAGTCTTCGCTATACAAACAGCGGAGAAGCAATGTTCTGTTGCAAAAGCGATCACTGGTTAGACGACTCAGAAGGAAAAAAGATTAATCTAAATGTTCATTCAATGAGTCAAGCATTAAACGGTAAAAAAGCTATTGAAATAAGAAACGCTTTAGAAAACGGAATTAGACATCCCAACTGTAAAAAATGCTGGGACGAAGAGGATGCAGGCGTACCTAGTAAAAGAATACTAGACAATGATCGAGCAAAAGAATACTGGGGCGAAGATTACTTAAAAGATAAACAAATTGAACCTCATGTTGTAGAACTAAACTTAGGCACTGTTTGTAATTTAAAATGTAGAATTTGCGGACCTTGGTCAAGTAGCAAATGGATTAAAGAGCATTACGATCTACGAACACCTGTTAAAAACGAAAACTCGTATAAAAATTATATGATACAAGTTAAGCAATGGGGCGGAGATTGGAGTGAAGAAAGCCCAGTCTGGGATCATATTGAAGAAAATCTACATGTCTTTAAAGAGATAGATTTCTATGGCGGCGAACCTTTTCTAGTTGAACGAAATTGGGAATTGTTAAAAAAGATGATTGATCGAGGTTATGCCAAAGATCAAATACTTCATTTTAATACTAACACAACAATATTCGATGAAGAATACGCCGACCTATTAAAAAAATTTAAATTTGTTAGAATAAGTTTATCAATTGACGACATTGGTAAACGATTTGAATATCAACGTCATCCTTCCAATTGGGAAGAAGTATATGCTAATATTCTTAAATTTAAAAAATTTAAAGAAGAAAACAACAATGTTGACATTAATGTTTGCATCACTATTAACAATCTAAACGTATATTATACGCCAGATATTATTAGATTTATGGTTGAAAATGGTTTACGATCATATTATGTTAACTTCTTACATTATCCCAATTACTATAACATTAAAAATATAAATGAAACTGTCAAAGAAAAATTGATTGATCATTTAAACAATGAAAAAAATAAATTTTATAACAGCTACGACATAGAAAGTATTCAAAAAATTATTAACTTTATGAATAGCGAAAAAGCAGATAATGCATTATGGGAACAATTTATTTCTTACACAAAGTTAACAGACGAGTATAGAAATGAAAATTTTAGTTTGCATTTCTCAGAATGGGAAAATCTTATAAATGAAAATAACTAAACCGTTTCAAGATTATAGGGCCAAATACAGTCAAGAAGAATTACCTGTATGGTTTTTTGAAGATTGTGAACTACCCAATATAGATTTTAATAACTTGTCATGGACTGACGAATTCAATCAAGAAAAGCTATTAAGCTATTCGATATACAAGAAAAGACTAGTAGCAAGATGGGTAGATAATTTTGAGAGAAATGAATTTTCTATTTTGACTCCTTATGTAAAAAATATTATCGAATCTATAAGAGATACTAGCCCTATTGAAAAACTTGAAACACAATGGCCGTATGACACTTGGAATATGGACAGCTTTTACTTTGACATTAAAAAGGATGTTGAAGGATTTCATATGGGTCCACACTTAGATAACAGAAATATCAAATGGACTTTTATTATGAATATGGAAGATAACCCAAATTCAACAACATTTTATATAAACAATAAAGTTGTTCAGGGTCCAAATAAAAGAGGAAGCGGAGTATTTTATTTCAATCATCACGAGCTTTTGCACAGTATTGGTCCAATCAAATCGGACAGATTTATATTGTTTTACATGAATGTTGTCAAATAACAACACAATACCAAATACCAAAATTGTTGACTTATACGGAGATAGACCGTATAATATGTTTATTGTTTAACAAAGCAGGAGCACAAATTGGCTACTAAACTCAAAACCGCTAGTATTGCAATTCGCCAAAAGGCCGCACGTGATAACAGCCCTAGCTGGGACGGCGCCAGTGACTGGAACGGCGACAAGTTTAATGCCAACTTCCGCAAGGCAATGGATCACTATCGTCTTGAGTCTACAGTTAAAGAACTCAAAGTTAAGGTAGTAGAATGGATGCCTAGTCAAGGATACGACCGAGCTGACATCCGTGCTATTCGTAAAACCAAAGACAAATATTTTAACGGCACAATGGTTGGCGTGGCCGCTTGCCTTGTTAAAGGTATGCCCGAAATCCATGCTGAATTTAATGGCGGCAAAGACACTGGTGCATGGTTGCGTAACGAAATCGACAAGGTCATGCGTGAAGGAGGTGCCGATCTTGAAGACGACGAAGATGCACCTAAAGAAGAAAAGCCCGCAGTTTACGTTCCTAGCATCCAAGAACGTACTCGAGATACTGCCCTGGGTATGACTGAAGAACTAGAAGATGCTTATGCATCATTTCAAACTGACCCAGAAAATTTTGATCCTAAGGCATTTAAAGTTCTTAACTTGCTCAAAGGTAAGGGTGCAAAGGCTGCTCATGCACGTATCATTCGTGACTTTTATGCACGTGATTTGGCAGAATTAAACGAGCTTGCTAGCGGTAACGCTGACGAACAACTTCGTGAAGGTTACAAGCATCGTAGCCGTAAGCAGATCAAAAACTTGATTGCGTTCTTGCAGGAAATTGAAAGTGCTTGCAACATGCTCATGCAAGAAGCCAAAGTTAACAAAAAGCCTCGTAAGGTCAAGGCTGTTAGCAAAGATAAACTTGTTGCCAAGCTCAAGTATAAGAAAACTGACGAAGCTCTCAAGCTGGTTAGCGTTAATCCTGCAGATATCATTGGTGCTAAGGAATTGTGGGTCTATAACACTAAGAGTCGTAAACTAGGCAAATATGTTGCCGCAGATTTTCACGATTTGGGTGTGAAAGGTACTACAATTACAGGATTTAACGAAAATCAAAGCATCTGCAAGACTCTACGCAAGCCTGATGAAAAGCTCAAAGAGTTTAAGAGTGCGGGCAAGGTAGCACTACGCAAGTTTCTTGACGATATCAATGCTACAGACACCAAAATGAATGGTCGTATCAACGAAGAAATCATTCTACTTAAAGTAGCATAAAATAGCCCAGGCCATAGATAAATACTCAAAAGAGAGTATTTTCTATGGCCATCAACATTTTCGAACCGCTAAAATTTAGTACACAAGGTATTATTGACCTTGCTACAAAACAATCTTTGGTTGTTACCGACGGTAAAATCACAGTAGATACCGTTGAGCCAAGGAAGGACATTACATTCGTAGGCTCTAGCTTTGCTGAAGTAGAAGGCAAAGGTATTAGATGGGGCGACGGAAAGAAGTCAAAATCTCTTACTTTTAAAAAATCCAAACTTAATTCTGATGTAAGTTTTAATCTTGCAGAAGAGCAACAGTATCAAATTTCTGAAACACCTGTCCTTTCTTTTAACGAATTAGGACCAACTGTTACCAAGAGTAACCTTAAAACATTAGGCACACTTAAAAGCCTAAATGTAAGCGGAGACACTGTATTAGGTGAGTTTGCAGGATTTTACAGCGAACAAAACAGAGTAGGTATTAACACAGAAACCCCAGCGGGTGCGCTAGGTATCTTTGAAAACGGTGTTGATATTTTCTTAGGCAGTAACAAAATTGATACTGCTACGCTAGGTACTATCGGCAATGATCATTTAGAATTGGTCACAGACAGCACTACAAGAGTTACTATTGCCAATAACGGTGATGTCAGAGTGCATGGTAAACTCTACGCAGAAGAAGTAGTTACAGCTAGATCAAGTCCTTTAGTTTTTCAAGAAACAGACTCTAGTACTAACTATGGAAAAGGTATAGTATGGTCAAAAGCAAGAGCGCCGATTAAGCAATTTGTTCTACAATCTGGTCCAGATAGAATATGGTCTACCGAACATATTGATTTAGAAGGCGGCCGATACTATTGTATCAATAACAATTTAGTCTTAAGCTATGATGAATTAGGTCCTACTGTTAAAAACAGTAAGTTAGAAACAGTTGGCGTTCTTAGAGAATTACAAGTAGCCGGTGATGCTGCTATTACTAGAAATCTTAACACAACTAAATTAAACATAGGTACAACTAGTTTAGTAGATAACGAACTTCATGCCTACGGCGATTTAAAAATTGGTCGTCATGAAAGTACAGAAATATTGTTAGGACATAGCATTGTTATAGGCAATCCAGAAAACTATTCAAGAACAGTTTCTGTATATGGCAATTTAACTGTAGGTGTTGCACAACCAGATCCTGGTTTTGCTCTAACTGTTGCAGGACCTGTTAGCTTTGATAATAAGAAATTTATCAAAGGAATGGGAACTCCATCAACAGGACAGTTTAACAAAGGCGACATTGTTTGGAACACAGATCCTAAGCCTAATGATTACATTGGTTGGGTTTGTGTTACTCCAGGCGAACCAGGACACTGGTTACCTTTTGGATCTATTGCTAGTCAATAAGTGAAAGTTTGGGCAATAGGCAACGGTCAAAGTAGACAGCACTTTGACCTAAATTCAATTCAAGATCACACCATAGGCTGCAATGCAATACACAGAGACTATCACCCCAATGAGATAGTAGCTGTAGATCGCAGAATGGTTACTGAAATCCTAGAAGGTACCTATACAGGACCAATTTATACTAGGCCCGACTGGTGGAACAGTTTTCAAACTAACAGAGTTAAACCTTTACCTAATCCTCCTTTTACTGGAATAAAGAAAGCAGATATACCGTTTCACTGGAATAGTGGTCCTTATGCTATTCTGTTAGCCTGTTTAAAAGATCCTGTAGAAGTTAATCTAATTGGTTTTGATCTTTGGGAAGATCGAGGTAAGGTCAACAACTTCTATAAAGACACACCCAACTATGACAATAGAAATTCTAGACCAGTAGACCCTAGTCATTGGATTTATCAAATGGAAAGAATTACTAGTCATTTTGGTAATATACACTTTGTTCAACATCAATTACCTAATTGGCGAATTCCGGACACATGGCGGGCGATCGAGAACTTGACAATTAATTTTATTTCTGTATAATTACATATAGAGGACTCAGACGTTCATCCCTCTTTAAAAACTCTGCATGTCATCAAACTTGCTACCTAACATAAAGGAGACTAGAGATGGCAAAATATCTTTCAACAAAAACTTACGGCAACGACAGAGGACTTAGTTGTTGCTTTAGACAATGGCGCAGTACTCATAGCCATTGTTCATTACTGCATGGGTACTCAATTGGTATTAAATTAATTTTTGAATCCGAAACACTAGACGATCGTAACTGGGTTATGGACTTTGGTGGGCTTAAGGCATTTAAAGAATGGAGCGAATGGCAATTCGATCATACTATGATTGTGGCCAAGGATGATCCAGAATATCAAACATTTGTAGAATTAAACAGAATACAAGGTGGTTTTAAAAATATGGGCATCATTGATCTCCGTATTGTTGAAGCTGTAGGCTGTGAAAAGTTTGCCGAATTGGCATATCGTACTATGAATGAAATACTAGAAGCTTACAAAGAAGGTCGAAGCTGGACACACCCCGACGGTCGTCTATTCGAAGCTCGATACCCAACAGGACAAGGCGTTCGTCTTCGTTCTGTAGAAGTATTTGAGCATAGCGGTAACTCGGCTACGTATGAAATTTAATTAATGCTTAATGTTTTATGTTTAAAACACGGGACCAAATACGGTCCCGAATATGTAAACAATCTTTATAACATGATACAGAGGCACTTAACTGTGCCTCACCGCTTTATTTGCTTTACAGAAAATCATTCAGAACTTGATCCTAAAATTGAAATACGCCCGTTAGGCACAGCTAAATTATCTGGATGGTGGTGGAAACCCTATCTATTCAAGCACGGACATTTTGATAATGGTGATACTAATTTATTTTTTGATTTAGACATGGTCATAATCAAAAATATAGATAATATAGCAACATATCTCCCTGAGCATTTTGTTGGATTACAAGATGTTGGTCGTGTATTCAAACGAGGATATGATAGATTAGGCAGTGCAGTTCTCAAATGGCCTGCTAACAAGTATACCGAAATATGGAGTAATTTAGAATCTACTCCTCAATATTCTAGTCAGTTTCATGGAGATCAGGATTATCTTTGGACATTTTGGAAAGATCAAATTAAGTTTTTTCCGGAAAAATGGATCATGAGTTACAAATGGGAAGTTAGAGATCGAAGTGAGTTAGTTCGTATGCCCAACGGTCGATTTAATTTTAGCTCAATTCGAGAAGTTACAACAGATCCAGAAACTAGCGTTTTAGCATTTCACGGCAGTCCAGACCCTCACGAAGTTAAAGACTCAATAATTGTTGACAACTGGTGTTAAATCCTCTATAATAAAAGTATGTTACACACAGAGAATCTTATGACTAAACGTATTGGTTTTGCTTGCAAATGGATCGACGAGGCTCGCCAAGTAGATGGCGTTAAGCCCAAAGATGATTGTAAAAAATATAATACAGGATCAACTACCGTTGCTTGGTTAAATAGACAAAGCAAGGATGTAGCTGTAGAAAAGCTCTGGGACCTTATGAAAGGTAACATTGAATCTACTCGCTTGCTAGTA
>JACCDW011836665.1_pt1 | contig 19675 bp, 20 predicted proteins | sample 7449781 | NCBI WGS metagenome assembly JACCDW01 (sample SAMN15323449, study PRJNA562643) | freshwater metagenome | isolation source: river surface water | place: USA:Blue River Watershed | collected 2017-08-18
GCCGCCGGTGGCCTTCTCCACGCCGGCCGCGAACTGCTTCATGGCGGTGGCGCGGGGGTGCGAGTCGGCGAAGGAGTGGCCCAGCTTGGCGCGCTTGACCTCCTGGGCGCCGGCCAGGCCGCAGGCGCCGGCGAGCAGCAGGGCGCCCAGGGCGGTGGCCGTGCGGCGGTTCATGAATTTCATTGCTTGTCTCCGTTGGTGGTGGTTGGAATGGGAAAGGTTGAAAACAGGGGCCTGGCGCTACCAGTCGCCGCGCGCGAGCTCCTCGCGCGTGGGAAGGCCGTCCGAATCGCCGGGGAACTGGACGACGCGGGCGCCGATGGCGTTGCCCCGGGCCGCGGCCTCGGCCAGCGGCAGGCCCTCCAGCAGCGCCGAGATCACGCCGACGGCGAAGCCGTCGCCTGCGCCCACGGTGTCGACCACCCGCGCGACCGCCCGGCCGGGTACCCGGCCCTGCGAGCGGCCGTCCGCGTAGTACGCGCCTTCGGGGCCCAGCTTCACGACGACACCCCGCGCGCCGCGCGCGAGGTAGAACTGCGCGATGTCCTCGGCGCGTTCGCAGCCCGTGAGCAGGCGGCCTTCCTCCAGACCGGGCAGGATCCAGTCGCTCAGGTCCGCCAGTGCCTGGAGGGTGGCGACCATCTCGCCCTGCGAGCGCCACAGGCGGGGCCGCAGGTTGGGGTCGAACGACACGGTGCGCCCGGCGGCGCGGGCCTCGCGCGCCATGCCGAAGACGCACTCGCGGGCGCTGTCCGACACCGCGGCGTAGATGCCGGTCAGGTGCAGGTGGCGCGCGCCGGCGGCATGGGCGCTCAGCGCGGGTGTCGCCTCGATGCGGCTGGCCGCCGACCCGGCGCGGAAATACTCGATCATGGGGTCGCTGCCGTCGTCGCTGCGCGACTTGAGCATGAAGCCGGTGCGATGCAGCGGGTCGACCTCGACGGCCCGGCCGTCGATGCCTTCCCTGCGCAGCGCGGCCTGCAGGGTGCGGCCGAAGGAGTCGTCGCCCACGCGGGTGATGTAGCCCACCCGCAGGCCCAGCCGGGCCAGGCCGATGGCCACGTTCAGCTCCGCGCCGGCGACGGTTCGGGTGAAGTGGTCCACCGCCTCCAGCGGCCCCGCCTGCTGCGCGGCGAACAGGACCATGGGCTCGCCGGCGGTGACGACGTCCAGGTTCATGGCGTCAGGGGTCACTCGAAGTCCAGGATGACCTTCATCGATTGCGAGCGGTCCGCCGCCAGCGCGAAGGCCTTGCCCGCATCCCGGTAGGGCAGGGTGGCCGACACCAGCGGCTTGAGGTCCACCAGGCGCTGGTTGATCAGGTCCACCGCCGTGCCGAATTCCTCATGGAAGCGGAAGGTGCCGCGCATGTCGAATTCCTTGGCCACCACCATGTTGAACGGCAGCGACATCTCGGCGCCCGACAGGCCCATCTGCACGATCACGCCGCGCGGGCGCACCACCTCGAAGGCGGCCTTCAGCGCGCGCTCGTTGCCGCTGGCCTCGAACAGCACGTCGAACTGGCCCTTGTCCGCCTTGTACCGGTCCAGGGCCTGGGGGTCGCTGGCGACGTTGATCGCCTCGTTGGCGCCCACCGCCAGCGCCTTGCGCAGCGGCTGGTCCACGACGTCCGTGGCCACGATGTGCGTGGCCCCCGCGCGCCGCGCCGCGATGATGGCCATGGCACCGATCGGGCCGCAGCCGGTGACCAGCACCTTGCGGCCCAGGAGCGGGCCGGCGCGGTTGGCGGCGTGCAGGGCCACGGCCAGCGGCTCGGCCATCGCGCCCTCGGCATCGCTCACGCCATCGGCGAGCTTGTAGGCCTGGGCCGCGCCCACCACCATCTGCTGGCGGAAGGCGCCTTGCACGTGGGGCATGCGCATGGCGCTGCCGAAATAGCGCATGTCCAGGCAGTGGTTCTGCAGGCCCATCTGGCAGAAGCGGCAGGCGCCGCAGGGATGGCTGGGGCACACCGCGATGCGGTCGCCCACGGCCAGGCCCTGCACGGCATCGCCGATGGCCTCGACCTGGCCGGCCACTTCGTGGCCCAGGACCATGGGCTGCTGGATGCGCACGGTGCCGAAGCCGCCGTGCTGCCAGTAGTGCAGGTCCGAGCCGCAGATGCCGCCGGTGCGCACGCGCACGCGGACCTGGCCGGCCTCGAGCGCCGGGGTGGGAACGTCCTCGACGCGCAGGTCGCCGGGAGAGTGGATGACGAGAGCTTCCATGGGTAAAGAGTCCGTTGAAAATCAGGGTCAGCGGGTCATCATCTGCAGCGGCCACATGACGATCTGCGGGAAGACCACCAGCAGCAGCATCACGATGGACTGGGCCACCATGAACGGGATCACGCCTCGGATCGCCCCGCTCATGGGAATGCGCGCCACGCCGCAGACGACGTTGAGCACCGTGCCCACCGGGGGCGTCACCAGGCCGATGGCGTTGTTCATGATGAACAGCACGCCGAAGTACACCGGGTCGATGCCCGCCTGCTTGAGCACCGGCATCAGCACCGGCGTCATGATCAGGACGGTGGGGGTGAAGTCCAGGGCCGTGCCCACCACCAGCACCAGCATCATCAGCGCGAAGGTCAGGAGCATCTTGTTGCCCATGAGCGGCTGCACCAGTTCGGCCAGTTGCTGCGGGATGTTGGCCGTGGTGATCAGCCACGCCGACACGCCGGCGGCGGACACCAGGAACATGATCACGGCGGTGGTCTCGGCCGCGCGGTAGAACAGGTGGAACAGGTCCTTCACCTTGATCTCGCGGTAGATCACGGTGCCGCAGAACAGCGAGTACGCGGCGGCGATCACGGCGGCCTCGGTGGGCGTGAACCAGCCCATCTTCAGGCCGCCGACGATGACCAGCGGCAGCACCAGCGCCCACAGGGCCTCCCGGGTGGCCTGCAGGCGTTCGGCCATGCTGCGCTTGGGTTCGGCCTGCACGTTGTCGTGCTTGATGGACCAGCGCCAGGCCAGGGCGATGGCCAGGCCCATCAGGATGCCGGGCACGATGCCGGCGATGAACAGCTTGGTGATGGACACGCCGCCGGTCACGCCGAACAGGATCATGCCGATGGACGGCGGGATCACCGGCGCGATGATGCCGCCGCAGGCGATCAGGCCGCAGGAGCGGTTCACGTTGTAGCCGGCCTTGCGCATCATGGGCACCAGCACCGCCGCGAGGGCGGCCGTGTCTGCCACGGCGGAGCCCGACAGCGAGGCCATGATGACGGCGGCGGCCACGGCCACATAGCCCAGGCCGCCACGGATGTGGCCCACCCAGGTCATGGCCATGAGGATGATGCGGCGGGTCATGCCGCCGGCATTCATGAACTCGCCGGCCAGCATGAAGAAGGGCACGGCCAGCAGGGGGAAGCTGTTGGCGCCGTCCCACATGTTCTGGATCACGATCTGCGGGTCGGTCATGCCCATGAAATACATCATGGCCAGGCCGCAGCCGATCAGGGCGAAGGCCACGGGCATGCCCAACGCCATGAGCGCGAGCAGGGAACCGATGAAGACGAGGATGGTCATGCCTTGGCACTCCGTGCGGCCTGTTCGACCATGTTCTTTTCGGTTTCGAGGGCGTCGGCCATGCCTTCCTCGTGCACGTCGATCAGTTCATCATCGGCCACGCGGCCGGTGAACAGGCGCACCAGGTTGGACAGGCAGATCAGCGCGATGGCGCCGCCCGTGAGGTAGCTCACGCCGAAGACCCACAGCATGCTGATCTGGGCCACGGGAGATGCGTTGTCCTTGACGATGTCGTGCTGCAGCCAGGTGCCGTAGAAGATGTAGCCGCTGCACACGAACATGATGGCCTGGCTGATGCCCCAGCACACCTTGCGGCCGAACACGGGCAGGGCCTGCACCAGGATGTCCACGCCCAGGTGGGCGCGCCGGCGCATGCCGACGATGGCGCCCAGGAAAGTCATCCACACAAAGGCGAAACGCGGCATCTCCTCGGACAGGTCGATGCCGGTGTTGGCGAACAGGCGCAGCATCACGTTGCCGAAGACCATCACCAGCATGAGCGCCAGGCACGCCACCATGACGACTTCGAGCACGCGCGTGAGCGCGTCGGCCGTCTTCTTCAATATCGTTCCCATGGATGTTCCCCGGGTTGGTGCTGTCGATCTCAGATCGGAAAAAAGGCGGGCACCCCTCGCGAGGCAGCCCGCCCAGCCTCGATGGGCTTACTTGGCCGCGCGGGCCTTGTCGATCTCGGCCATGAATTCCTTGACGAATTCCTCGCCGATCTGGGGCGCGAACTTGGCCACCACCGGCTTGACCTTGTCCTGGATGCGGGCCAGTTCGGCGGGGGCGACGCTGTTGACCGTCACGCCCGCGGCCTTGAACTTGTTCACCACGTCGGCATCGCCGTCATCGAGCAGCTTGCGCTGCAGCAGGCCGGCTTCGGTGGCGGCCTTCTGCACGCCGGCCTTGTCGGCGGCGGAGAGGGTGTCCCAGAACTTCTTGGAAGCAACCAAGGCCACGGGGGTGTACACGTGGTTGGTCACGGAGATGAACTTCTGCACTTCCTGCATCTTGTTGGCGTACATGTGCTGCAGGGGGTTCTCCTGGCCGTCCAGCGCCTTGATCTCCAGGGCGGGGAACACCTCGGCGAAGGCCATGGGCACGGCGTTGGCGCCGATCGCCTTCCAGGTTTCCAGGGCCACGGGGTTGGCCATCACGCGCACCTTCAGGCCGCTCACGTCTTCCAGCTTGTTCACGCTGCGCTTGCTGTTGGACAGGTTGCGGAAACCCATGCCCGTCCAGGTCAGGCCCACCAGGCCTGCCGGCTCGATCTTCTCGAAGATCTTCTTGGAGGACTTGCCGTCCAGCACCGCGTACACCTCCTTGGTGTTGGCGAACAGGAAGGGCAGGTCCCACACGGCCACTTCCTTGACCTTGGCGTTCAGGGGAGCCAGGGTGCCGATGTAGAACTCCTGGGTGCCGGCCTGCACGGCCTGCAGCTGCTTCTCGTCGCTGCCCAGCACGGCGCTGTGGAAGGTCTGGATCTTGACGTTGCCCTTGGTGTAGGTGCCGGCCAGCTCGGCGAACTTGTTCATGGCCGTTGCCTGGGGATGGCTGTCGGGCATGGCGTGGCCGATCTTGGCCTTGACTTCGGCGAAGGCCGGCGCGGCGGACAGCGCCGTCGCGGCCAGGGCTGCCAGCGTCATGCGGCGCAGGGTGAAGCGGGACGTGATGGTGTTCATGGGAGTGTCTCCTTTATCGCTCGGGTGGAAAAAACGGGGGAAGGGGGGCGTCACGGCGTCTGCAGGCTGCCGTCCATCAGGCGCGTCTGCGTCCAGGTGGTCACGGTGTTCACGCAGGGGTACTTGGCGGCCTGGGCCTCGTCCAGGTCCACGCCCAGGCCGGGCTTGTCGTTGGCGTAGACGAAGCCGCGGCGCAGCTGGGGCAGGCCGGGGAACACATCGAGCAGCGCCTCGCGCGGGCCGCTCAGTTCCTGGATCACGTGGTTGGGCGGCTCGGTGCCGGACCACTCCTGCACGCCGAAGTTGCGGGCGGACAGGTCGATGTGGATGTTGGCCGCATGGGCCAGCGGCGACATGTCGCCCGGGCCGTGCCAGGCGGTGCGCACGCCGTACTGCTCGGCGAACAGCGCCAGCTTGCGGCTGGGGGTGATGCCGCCCACCTGGCTCAGGTGCACGCGGATGAAATCGATGGTGCGGTTGGCGACCAGCGAGCGCCACTCGAAGGGGTGGTTGAACAGCTCGCCCTGGGCGATGGGCGTGGTGGTCTTCTCGCGCAGCTGGCGCAGCCACTCGCCGTCCTCCAGCGGGATGGCGTCCTCCAGGAAGAACAGGTCGAAGGGCTCGAGCTCGCGGGCGAAGCGGATCGCGTCCACCGGCTTGAGGCGCTCGTGCACGTCGTGGCACAGCTCGGCGCCGAAGCCGATGCGGCTGCGGATGGTCTCGAACATCTTGAGCGTCTGGCGCATGTACTGGCGCGAGTCCAGGTAGACGCCTTCGGGCGCGCCCCGGGCCGCACCGGCGGGCGCGGCGCCGAACGGCGTGCCACCGTAGCCGCCGCCCTGGCAGCGGATGTGGGTGATGCCCTGTTCCAGGTACTTCTGGATGTTCTCGCACAGCTCGCTGGTGTCGCGGCCGTCGGCATGGCGGTAGATCGGCACGCCTTCGCGCACCTTGCCGCCGAACAGCTGGTACAGCGGCATGTTCGCCAGCTTGCCCTTGATGTCCCACAGCGCCATGTCGATGCCGGAGATCGCGTTGTTCTCGATCGGGCCGTTGCGCCAGTAGGCGTTCTGGTGCATCAGCTGCCACAGCTCCTCGATGGCCTGGGCGTCGCGCCCGATCACCAGGGGACGCAGGTAGTCCTCGATGAGGCACTTCACGGCCAGGTGGCGGTAGGCGAAGGTGGCGCAGCCCAGGCCGTACAGGCCGGGCTGGTTGGTGTCCACGCGCACGACCACGAGGTTGATGCCCTCGGGCGCCGTGAGGAAGACCTTGACGTCGGTGATCAGGACGGACATGGAACGAACGGGTCAGAGCACCGACATCCAGCCGCCATCGACGTAGATGATCTGGCCGTTGATGTAGTTGGAGGCCGCCGAGGCGAGGAAGACCGCGGTCCCCACCAGTTCATCGGGCTTGCCCCAGCGGCCCGCCGGGTTGCTGGCCCTGACCCAGGCGTCGAACTGCGGGTTGTTCACCAGCGCCTCGTTCATGTCGGTGAGGATGTAGCCGGGGCCGATGGAGTTGGCCTGGATGTCGTGCTTGGCCCATTCGGCGGCCATGGCCTTGGACAGCATCTTGATGCCGCCCTTGGCCACGGTGTAGGGCGCCACGGTGGCGCGCGCCGACTCGCTGGTCAGCGAGCCGATGTTGATCACCTTGCCGCCTTGCCCGCGCGCCACCATCCGGCGGGCGGTCTCGCGGCCCATGAGGAAGGCGGCCGTGAGGTTGGTGTCCAGCACGCGCTGCCAGTCGGCCAGGCCCAGTTCCAGCATGGGCTGGCGGTGCTGGATGCCGGCGTTGTTCACCAGGATGTCGATGGCCAGGCCCCGGGCATCGAAGGCCGTGAAGGCCTGCAGGACGCAGGCCTCGTCCGCCACGTCGAAGGCGGCGCCGCTGGCGTCCAGTCCCTCGGACTTCAGTTGCGCGACGGCTTCGTCGACGGCCGCCTGGCCCCGGCTGTTGATGATCACGTGGGCGCCGGCTTGCGCCAGCCCGCGGGCGATGGACAGGCCGATGCCGCGGCTGGAGCCGGTGATGAGGGCCGTGCGGCCGGTGAGGTCGAACAGGGAGGGGCTTCGTGGTGCTTGCATTTCCCGAAGTTTCATCCGACGTATGATGTTTGAATCATGGGGTAAACCCTTAAATAGCAATGAAATTTGAAGACTTATCGACTGATTCCGTCTCCATCATTCAAATGACGTAATACCTGCTATAAACGGGGCATGAACCAGCGAACCGTCCCGGCACGCGCGACATTCCACGAGCAGGTGGTCGACCAGCTCGGTCGTGACATTTGCGGTGGCCGCTACCGGCCCGGCGAGGTCCTTCCCTCGGAGCCCGAGCTGTGCGAGCGTTTCGGCTTCAGCCGCATCGTGATCCGCGAGGCCATCAAGTCCCTGGTGGCCAAGGGCATGCTGGGGGTCAGCCGCCGCATCGGCACCCTGGTGCTGGAGCCTTCCCGCTGGAACCTGTTCGACACCGAGGTCATCGCCTGGCGCACCGACACCGACCGGCCCGACCCGACGCTCGGGCGCGACCTGATGGAGTTGCGCCGGTTGGTCGAGCCCGCGGCGGCCCGCCTGGCGGCCCTGCGCGCCAGCGAGGGCGACCGCCGCGCCCTGCGCGCCGCCTACATGGCCATGGCCCGCGCCGTGGCCGGCAAGGGCAACTACGTCGAGGCGGACACCGCCTTCCACAGCGTCATCCTGGGTGCCTGCGGCAACCAGTTCGTTCAGCAGATGCAGCAGGCCATGGCGGCCATGCTGCGCTCCACCTTCGTGATCGTCAGCCGCAAGGCCGGCGGCCCGGCCCTGTCCCTGCCGCTGCACGAGGCCCTGTGCGTGGCCATCGAGCGGGGCGACCCCGAGGCCGCCGAGCGCGCCGCGCTGGTCCTCGTCGAGGGCGCGGAGGCCGACTTCTGGGAGCAGGTGGACCCGCCACGCCAAAGGAACCCCCGATGAAGATCACCGCCCTCACCACCTACCGCGTCGCCCCGCGCTGGATGTTCCTCAAGATCGAGACCGACGAGGGCGTCACCGGCTGGGGCGAGCCCGTGCTGGAGGGGCGCGCCCGCACCGTCGAGACGGCGGTGCAGGAGCTGGGCGAGACGCTGGTGGGCCAGGACCCGCTGCGCATCAACGACCACTGGCAGGCCATGTACCGCTCGCACTTCTACCGCGGCGGGGCCATCCTCATGAGCGCCATCGCGGGCATCGACCAGGCGCTGTGGGACATCAAGGGCAAGGCGCTCGGTGTGCCCGTGTACGACCTGCTCGGCGGCCGCGTGCGGGACCGCATGAAGGTCTACAGCTGGGTCGGCGGCGACCGGCCCGCCGACGTGATCGAAAACATCCATCGCCTGCGCGAGGGCGGCTTCGACACCTTCAAGCTCAATGGCTGCGAGGAGATGGCCATGGTCGATTCGGTGCGGGCGATCGACCGCGCCGTCTCGGTGGCCGCGCAGATCCGCGAGGCGTTCGGCACCGCCATCGACTTCGGCCTGGACTTCCATGGCCGGGTGGCGCTGCCGATGGCCCGGCCCATGCTGCGGGCGCTGGAGCCGCTGCGGCCCCTGTTCGTGGAGGAGCCGGTGCTGGCCGAACAGGCCGAGCATTACGCCCCGCTCGCCGCCTCCACCAGCATTCCCCTGGCCGCGGGTGAACGCATGTACTCGCGCTTCGAGTTCAAGCGGGTGCTGCAGGACGGGGGCATCAGCATCCTGCAGCCTGACCTGTCCCATGCCGGCGGGATCACGGAGTGCCACAAGATCGCCGCGATGGCCGAGGCGCACGACGTGGCCCTGGCGCCGCACTGCCCGCTGGGCCCAGTGGCCCTGGCCGCCTGCCTGCAGCTGGACTTCGTCTCCTGGAACGCGATGCTGCAGGAGCAGAGCATGGGCATCCACTACAACCGCGGCGCCGAGCTGCTGGACTATGTGGTGAACAAGGAGGATTTCCGCGTGGTGGACGGTCACATGAACGCGCTGCCCCTGCCGGGCCTGGGCGTGGTGATCGACGAGGAGCGCGTCGTCCACGCCAGCCGCCACGCGCCCGACTGGCACAACCCGACGTGGCGCCATGCCGACGGGAGCATCGCCGAATGGTGATCCCGGCCGTACCCGGTGTGGCCGGCATGGCCGGCATGGGGCCGGCTGCCGGCGCGATGCCTCCCGCGCTGCTGGCCCTGGACTGGGGCACCACCGGCCTGCGCGCTTTCCTCATGGGCGGCGGCCAGGTGCTGCAGGAGCGGCAGGTGGCCGAGGGCATCCAGCAGCTGGCGGGCGATGACCCCGCGCGGTTCGAGCGGGCCCTGGCGCGCATCGCCGGGGACTGGCTGGGGCAGTGGCCGGGCCTGCCCGTGATGGCCTGCGGCATGATCGGCAGCGCCCAGGGCTGGCGCGAGGCACCTTATGCCGTCACGCCCGCCGACCCCCATTCCCTGGGAACGCAGTGCGTGCAGGTGGGCATGGGAAGCCAGGCAGGTGCGACCACCGTCCACATCGTCCCCGGCGTCATCCACCGCCCGGTGCAGGGGGCGCCGGACGTGATGCGTGGCGAGGAGACGCAGGTGGCAGGCGCCTTGCTGCTCGATCCCCGGCTGGCCGAGCAGTCCCTGTTCGTCCTCCCAGGCACGCACTCCAAGTGGGCGCGTGTGCGTGACGGGCGCATCGTGGCGTTCCGCACCTACATGACGGGCGAGCTGTACGCCGTGTTGCGCCAGCACTCGCTCCTGGGCCGCCTGATGCGCGAGGAGGCTGCAGCTTCCGAAGCGCAACGGCAGGAGGCTTTTGCCGCGGGCGTGCGGGTGGCACAGGAGGCCGCGGACGGCGGCCTGCTGCACCAGCTGTTCTCGGCCCGCACGCTGGGCGTGGCCGGCGGCTGGCCGCATGCCGTGCTGGGCGATTACCTGTCCGGCCTGCTGCTCGGGGCCGAACTGGCGGGCGCACGGGCCTGCGGGGACCTGGTGGCAGGCGTGCCCCTGGTGCTGGTGGGCTCGCCCGCGCTGTGCGAGCGCTACGAGCGTGCCCTGGCGCTGCTGGGGCGACCGGCCGATGCGCGCCTGGAGAACACGGCCCCGCGCGGCCTGTGGGCGGTGGCGAGCGCGCTGGGCCTCGTGCGTGGCACGGCGCAGGCCCCCCGATGAACGCTGGACGACCGAGCCCACAGGATCTGGAGACCCCGATGAACCACCAAGCCACCCTGGTGGGCCGCCTGGACGCGGCCCTGGACGCGCTGCCCCTGGTGGCCATCCTGCGCGGACTGCGCCCCGCGGAGGCTGTCGAGATCGGCCAAACGCTGTATGGCGCCGGCTTCCGGCTGATCGAGGTGCCGCTGAATTCACCCGAGCCCCTGGGCAGCATCACCCTGCTGCGCGAGGCCTTGCCGGGCGATGCGGTGATCGGCGCCGGGACCGTGCTCACGGCCGAGGCCGTCGCCCAGGTCCGGGACGCGGGGGGTGAGCTGGTGGTCATGCCCCATGCCGACACCGCCGTGATCCGGGCCGCCAAGGCCTTGAACCTGGCCTGCGTGCCGGGCATCGCCACCCCCACGGAGGCCTTCGCCGCGCTGGCCGCGGGCGCCGATGCGCTCAAGGTCTTCCCCGCCGAACTGGTCACCCCTGCGGCACTCAAGGCCATGCGGGCGGTGCTTGCGCGCGATGCCCGCCTGCTGCCGGTCGGCGGCATCACCCCCGCGCGCATGGAGGCCTTCCTGGCGGCGGGGGCGTCCGGCTTCGGGCTGGGGTCGGCGCTGTACGCGCCGGGCATGACGCCGGCGCAGGTGGCGGTCCATGCCCGTGCTTTCTGCCAGGCCTGGCGGGACCTGCACCCACCTGTCCAGGCAGCGCCCTGAGGGACCCGAGGCTCCCGCCCCCTGAAAGCTTCTGTCAGCTGACGGGGTAAAAATGGCTTCACGGCCACGATCCGTGGGGCCGCCTTGCGCGCAGTCTCCCGGACGATGGTCCCCCTGACCATGGAAACGAGGAGTCCCGCGATGAGCATCTACGACCAGGACCTGGAGAAGAACCCCGCCAACCACGTGGCGCTGTCGCCGGTGAGCTTCATCGAGCGCAGCGCCGAGGCCTTCGGCGACCTGCCCGCGGTGATCCACGGCGCCCGCCGCTACACCTGGGCCCAGGTGCGCGAGCGATCGGCCCGCCTGGCCGCCGCGCTGAAGTCGCTGGGCATGGGCCGCGGCAGCACCGTGAGCGTGATGCTGCCCAACACCCCCGAGATGGTGGAGGCCCACTACGCCGTGCCGGCCCTGGGCGCGGTGCTCAACACGCTCAACACCCGCCTGGATGCCGCCCTGCTGGCCTGGCAGATGAACCACTGCGAGACGCAGGTCCTCATCACCGACAGCGAGTTCGCGCCGGTGATCGACAAGGCCCTGGCCCTGCTCAAGGCCAGCCACGGCCGCGAGGTCGTGGTGGTCGACGTGTGCGACAGCGAGTTCGACGGCCCGCACGAGCGCCTGGGCGCGCACGAGTACGAGTCCTGGATCGCCGCCCACGCCCCGCTGGCCAGGCTGGAAGGGCCGCAGGACGAGTGGGACGCCATTGCCGTGAGCTACACCAGCGGCACCACCGGCGACCCCAAGGGCGTGGTCACGCACCACCGCGGCGCCTACCTGAACGCCGTGTGCAACGCCGCCACCTGGACCATGCCGCACTTCCCCACCTACCTGTGGACGCTGCCCATGTTCCACTGCAACGGCTGGTGCTTCCCCTGGACGGTCGCCATGCTGGGCGGCACGCACGTGTGCCTGCGCAAGGTGGACGCGGCGCACATCCTGGCGGCGATGCGCGAGCACCAGGTCGACCACTACTGCGCCGCGCCCATCGTCCACAGCCTGATCTACAGCGCCCCCGCCGAGATGCGCCAGGGCATCACCCAGCAGGTGCGCGGCATGGTGGCCGGCGCCGCGCCGCCGGCCGCGATGATCGAGGGCATGGCGAAGCTCGGCTTCCAGATCACCCACGTGTACGGCCTGACCGAGGTCTACGGCCCGGCCGCCGTCGCCGTGCAGCGCACCGCCTGGGCGGGCGAGAGCCTGTCCGAGCAGACCCGCCTGAACGGCCGGCAGGGCGTGCGCTACCCGCTGCAGGAAGGCATGACGGTGATGGACCCCGAGACGATGCGCGAGCTGCCCGCCGACGGCCAGTCGATGGGCGAGATCATGTTCCGCGGCAACCTCGTGATGAAGGGCTACCTCAAGAACCCGGCGGCCACGAGGAAGGCGTTCGAAGGCGGCTGGTTCCACACCGGCGACCTGGCGGTGATGGAGCCGGACCGCTACGTGAAGATCAGGGACCGCAGCAAGGACATCATCATCTCCGGCGGCGAGAACATCAGCTCGCTGGAGGTGGAGGACGCGCTGTACCGGCACCCCGCCGTCATGGCCTGCGCCGTCGTCGCCCGGCCCGACCCCAAGTGGGGCGAGACGCCCGTGGCCTATGTGGAGACGCGTCCCGGCGCCGAGGTCACGGCCCAGGCGCTCATCGCCCACTGCCGCGAGCTGCTGGCCCACTACAAGGTGCCGCGCGACATCCGCTTCGAGGCCATCCCCAAGACCTCCACCGGCAAGATCCAGAAGTTCCAGCTGCGCGAGCGCGCGAAATCGGCCAGCGCGATCGAGTGACCGCGGGGCGCGCGCGGTGGAGGGCGCGTGGTGGGGGGCGTATCGCCTCGTTACGTCACTTGCTTCTTCGAGCAGGAGCTAGAGCACATCCGTATTTAGCATGCGGCTCCCCCCACACACTTCCAAGAGGACGCCCGAATGGCCCTGCAGTCTCCTTTCTTCAACAACAACAAGCGTGATCCCCGCAACGAGAACCTGCTGGGACGCGCGCCGGGCTACCCGCCGCAGCCCGGCGCCGTGCCTGCCGTGCCGCCTGCCGCCGCCGCGTCTTCCCTGTCTTCCCCCGCGGCAGCCCAGGCCGCGCCCCAGCCTGACGGCCTGGCCGCTGCAACCGCCGCACACGCCGCGCCCGCGAGCCCGGCGGCGGCCGAGGTGCAGAGCCGCCTCACGGTCGGCCCCAACATCAAGCTCAAGGGCGTGGAGATCACCGACTGCGACACGCTCGTCGTGGAAGGCTCGGTCGAAGCGACCATGGACTCGCGCGTGATCGAGATCTCCGAGCGCGGCGCGTTCAAGGGCTCCGCCGAGATCGACATCGCCGAGATCCGCGGCCTGTTCGACGGCAACCTGACCGTGCGCCAGAAGCTCACCATCTTCTCGACGGGCCAGGTGACCGGCCGCATCCGCTACGGCAAGGTGGTGATCGAGGAGGGCGGCCGGCTGTCCGGCGAGATCGAGTCGGGCATCGCCCCGCAGGCCGCGCGCACGCCGCCGCAGCCGGCGCGCGCCTGATCGCCGCCACCGGCGAGGGACCTGATCAGCCGCGGCCGGCGGCGCGGGCCTCGCCCGAGGTGGGGTGGATGCGCACGATGGGGGCTGCCTCCACGGCGGCACGGGCGCGTTCGCGCACGCGCTGCATCAGCGCCCGGGCGTCCCAGTCCACCGGCCAGCCCTGCCACAGCCGCAGCTCGCCGCCCACCATCACCATCTCGATCATCCGGCTGCTGGCCAGCCGCACCAGTTCCCAGCCCGTGTCCCAGGAGGGGCACAGCTCCGGCACGTCCATGTCCAGCAGCAGGCAGTCCGCGGCCAGGCCGGGCGCGATGCGGCCGGTGACCCGGGACAGGTGCGCCGCGTCGGCGCCGCCGGCGCTGGCCATGTGCAGCCAGGTCCAGCCCGCTCCCACGGAGAAGTCGCCCACGTCCATGCCCTGCGTCAGCCGTTGGGCGGTCTCGGCGGCGTCCACCAGGCGGAAGGCATCGCCCCGGGTGCCGTCCGTGCCCAGCCCGAGCCGGATGCCCAGTTGGCGCATGAGCTGGGCCGGCGCCACGGCGTTGCCCTTCCAGCTGCTGGCCACGGGGTTGTAGCTCACGGCGGCGCCCGCATCGCGCAGGCGCATCAGTTCCGACGGGGTGGCCATGGTCACGTGCGCGGCCAGCAGCTCCGGGCCCAGGGCCTGGGCCTGGTGCAGCACCTCCAGCGGCCGCAGGCCGCGGGCCACCAGCGAGCGCTCGATGGAGGCGAGGTGCTCGTTGATGTGGACCTGGAAGGCCACGCCCGCCTCGCGGCACAAGCGGGACACCCGGTGCAGCATGGCGTCGCTGGCCACCTCGGGAATCGCGATGCCCAGCGAGGCATGCAGGCGGCTGCCGGCGGCGTAACGGGCCAGGTGCCGTTCGGCCTGCGCCTCGGTCTCGCGCACCTGCGCCTCGGTGGCGCCCAGGTCGTGGCAGATGCGGGCCAGCACGCAGCGGATGCCCGCTTCCTGCACCGCCGCCTCGATGGCCGCCAGGCCGGCGCTCGAGCGCGTGCCCGCATCGCACACGGTGGTGAAGCCGCCGCGCAGGGACTCCAGCGCGGCCAGCTTGGCCGACAGGTACAGGTCCTCCTCGGTCAGGTGCTGCTCCAGCGGCACCCAGATGCGCTTGAAGATTTCCGAGGGCTCGCCGAAGGCCAGCGCCTTCCCGTAGGACTGGGTCAGGTGGTGGTGGGTGTCGATGAGGCCGGGCATGAGCAGCCGCCGCGGCAGCGGCTGCACCGCCAGGTCCGGGTACTGCTGGCGCAGGGCCTCCACCGGCCCCACCGCCTCGAAGACGCCGCGGCGGATCAGGACGGCGAGGCCGGCCTGCGCGACCTCGTCGACCAGGGTCCATTCGGGGGCCAGGAGCAGGGCCTCGCCCTGGAAATCAGCGGGCGCCAAGGGTGCCGGGGGTGTCAGGAGGGGCTGCATGGTTCGATCCAATCGAGAACATCCACAGGGCAGTGCCCAGCAGGAGCATGGCCGTCACGGCCTGGAGGACACGGGGGGACCAGTGCCGTGACAGGCGCCGGCCGGCTTCGGCGGACACCATCAGCACCACGGCCACGACCAGGCCGGTGCGCAGGTCCAGGCGGCCGGCCAGGCCGTGGGTGGCGGTGGCGGCCAGGGCGATCGGCACCTGCATCACCAGCCCCAGCTGCACCGAGCGCAGCAGGTCGCAGTGCCGCAGCATCAGCAGCGGCAGCAGCATCACCGGCCCGCCGGTGCCGGACAGGGCGGAGCCCAGCCCGACCAGGCCCCCGACCAGCACCTGCGCCGGCACCTGGGGCCAGGCCGCGGCCGGCGGGTGGGCGGCGCCGCGGGCGCGCCACAGGCCGTAGGCGCCGGAGACCAGGGCCAGCGCGCCGACCCAGGCACGGATCCAGTGCGCGGGGACCACGCCGGTGAGCCAGGCGCCCAGCGCCGCGCCGCACAGGCCGGCCCACAGCCAGGGGCCTTCGCGGCGCATCAGGTCCAGCCCCATGCGGGGCAGTCGCCACAGGGCCCACAGGCCCGTCAACAGGAAGGCCTGGCTGGACACCGCCAGGGCGTCGCTGATGGACAGGCCCATCCAGCGGTGCAGGGCGGGCACGACCAGCACGCCGCCGATCGAGGTGGCGCCGATGGCCAGCCCGGCGAGCGCCACCAGCAGCCAGGCGCCCAGGGCCAGGGCGGAGGCGGCGATCACTCCGGCTGGATGCCCGCGGCCTTGACCGCGGCAGCCAGGCCTTCACGCTCGCGCTGCAGCAGCGTGGCGAACGCGCCGCGCTCGAGCACCTGGGGCTTGAGGCCACCGGTGTTCATCTTCTCGATGACGGCCGGGTCCTTGAGGGTCTCGCGCAGGGCCACGGTCAGGCGGTCCAGCACCGGGCCGGGCGTGCCGGCGGGGGCCAGCAGGCCGTACCAGGAGTCCTCGTCCACCTTCTGCAGGCCCGGGGTCTCGGCGATGGCCGGGACGTTGGGCAGGCTCGGCCAGCGGGTGCGCGAGGTCACGCCCAGCGCCTTGACCTTGCCGTCCCTGATGAAGGACTGGGCGAGCGAGACGGGCATCACGGCCAGCTCCAGCGTGCCGCCGGCCAGCTCGGTCAGCACCTGCGGGCCGTTCTTGTAGGGGACATGCACCACGTCGATGCCGGCGTTGAGCTTGATGATCTCGGCCGTCAGGTGCATGGAGGTGCCCACGCCGTCGGTGCCGTAGTTGAGCTTGCCCGGGGCCTTCTTCGCGGCGGCCACCAGCTCGGCCATCGAGTTGACGGGCAGCTTGGGGTTGGCGATCAGGACGAAGGGGGAGCTGGCGGCCACGCCGATGGGCACCAGGTCCTTGAGGGCGTCGTACTTGACGATGGAGGGCTTGACCACCGGCGCCACGTTGATGGGGCTGGCCACCGCGAACAGCAGGGTGTAGCCGTCCGCCGCGCTGCGCACCACCTTCTGCGTGCCGATGGTGCCCGAGGCGCCAGCCACGTTCTCGATCACGAAGCTCTGCTTGAGCCGGTCGCTCATGCCCTGCAGCACCACCCGGGCGGCGGAGTCCACGCTGCCGCCGGCAGCGAACGGCACCACCACGTTGATGGGCTTGCTGGGGTAGTCACTGGCTTGCGCCAGGCAGGTGCCGGCCAGCAGCGACAGGCAGGCCGCGCTCAGCAGGCGGCGACGAAGGGAGGGGCGGAGGGACATGAGACACTTCCTCAGGCAGGACAAGGGGCACCAGGCTGGTGATCGGACAACATGTTATAACATGTTATGACAAGAGCAGCAATTTTCGGACCAGGCAGGGGGGCCGCGGGCGCCCAGACCTTGCGCAGCCAGGTGCGCGAGGGACTGCGGGCGCAGATCCACGCGGGCCACTGGCGCACGGGGGACAAGCTGCCCAGCGAGGCCGACCTGATGGCGGAGCACCAGGTCAGCCGCATCACCGTGCGCAACGCCCTGGCGGACCTGGCGGCCGAGGGCCTGATCAGCAGCGTGCAGGGCAAGGGCTCGTTCGTGGCCCCCGCCGCGATCGTGCAGGACCTCAGCCGCCTGCAGGGCCTGGCCGAGGCCCTGGCGCGGCAAGGCCGCTCGGTGCGCACCGAGGTGCTGTCCTGGCGCCCCCGCCAGCCGACGGCGGAAGTCCGGCAGGTGCTGGGGCTGCGCCCGGGGCAGGCCTGCATGCAGCTGCACACCCTGCGCCATGCCGACGCGCAGCCGCTGTCGGAGAACCACACCTGGATCCACCCGCAGGCCGCCGAGGGCCTGTCCGTCGAGGCGCTGCAGCAGTCGGACCTGCTCACGCTGTACGAGCGCCGGCAGGGCCTGCGCGTGGTGCGCGCGACGGTGGACATCCAGGCCGACCTGGCCACGCCGGCCCAGTGCGAGCGCCTGGCCCTGCAGCCGCCCTCGGCCATCCTGCGGGTGGAGCGGACCGTCTACTCGCAAGCCGACCAGGCGCTGCACCATGAACGCAGCACCTACCATCCCAGCGCATTCAGCTACCGGCTGAACCTGGCACGCTAGCGCAAACGGCCCGTTGCCCGGGCCCGACGCGCGGGGGGCTGCGTTCAGGTCGAGCCGCAGTCCTGCCCCGGCTTCCACGCGTGCGCCGCCAGCGCCTCCAGCGGCACGAAGGCCAGGGCGCGGTGGTGGGTGGCCTCCAGCACCACCGGCGGGGCGACGCCGGCCTCCCAGGCCTCCTTCCAGCGCAGCGCGCACAGGCACCAGCGGTCCCCGGGCTGGAGCCCCGGGAACCGGTGGGCGGGCATGGGCGTCACCAGGTCGTTGCCTCGGGCGCGTGAAAAGTCCAGGAACGCCTGCGTGACCCGGGCGCACACCACGTGCGAGCCGGTGTCGTCCTCGCGGGTGTTGCAGCAACCGTCGCGGAAGTAACCGGTCAGCGGGTCGAAGGAGCACGCCTGCAGGGGCGTGCCCAGCACGTTGAGGGCATCAGTCGGGGTCATGCGCAAGGACTCTGGGGTGAGCCCGAATTATTGGGGCCAATGCCGCACCGGCGCGCCCGGGAACCCGCAAGGCCCTAGAGTGCGCTGCACTTGTTCCCAGGAGACACACGCATGACCCCCGGCTTCCAGGCCCTGGTGATCGGCTCGGGCGGCGCCATCGGCGCCGCGTTCGTGCGGGCGCTGCGCGCTGACCCCGACTGCGCCGGCGTCCGGGAAGTCTCGCGCTCGCTGGGCGACGGCTTCGACCTGTCCGACCCCGCCAGCATCGAGGCGCAGGCGCGCGCCTGCGCCGCCAGCGGGCCCTATGGCCTGGTCATCGACGCCACCGGCGCCCTCACCATCGACGGCAAGGGGCCCGAGAAGCACCTGGGCGCGCTCGACGCCGGGCACCTGGCCCGCGCCTTCGCGCTCAACACCATCGGCCCCGCGCTGGTCCTGCGCCACTTCGCGCCCCTGCTCGCCCCGGGTCGCGCCACCTACGCCAAGCTGTCAGCCCGCGTGGGCAGCATCGGCGACAACCACAAGGGCGGCTGGTATGGCTACCGTGCCTCCAAGGCCGCCATGAACATGGTGCTGCAGACGGCTGCCATCGAATTGCAGCGCCGAAACCCGCAGCTGGTGGTGGCGGCCTTGCAGCCGGGCACCGTGCGCTCGGGCCTTTCCGCTGCCTTCGCCGCCGGGGTGCCGCAGCTGCTGGAGCCCGACGAATCCGCGCGCGGCCTGCTACAGGCCCTGCGGCAGCTGCAGCCCAGGCCCGGGGCCCAGTTCGTGGACTGGCGCGGCGAGCCGATTCCCTGGTGAGCGCGATGCGTCGGCGCAGCCGCTACCAGCCCTGCAACCGCTGCGCCAGCGCAAGCAGCGCCGCCTCATGCCGTTGCCACAGTTCCTGTGTCACCGGCATCGGCTGCGAGTCCAGCCAGGCCTCCGGTTCCAGCACCCGCAGCGCCTGCTGCTCGCACAGGAAAGCCTGCAGGCGGCGGTCGCTGTCCAGCAGCCTGGCGAAGGCGGGCGTCAGCGCCGGAAAGCAGCGCGCCTGCAGCAGCCGCGCCTCGCGCAAGGCGGCGATCGCCGTGGCGCGCTCATGCCCCCGGGCCTGTCCATCGCGCTGCGCCGCCGTCCAGACCGCATAGCGTGACAGCGCATCCAGCAGCGCATGGGCCTGGGCCTCGTGCTGGACCCGCCGGCGCAGCTGCCGCACGAGCAGCGTGCTGGCCAGGCCGGCCAGGACCAGGCCCAGCGCGATCCACAGGCAGTAGTAGAAGAGGACAGGTGTCACGGTGGCAGGCCGGTGGCGGCGGCATGCGCCTGCGCAGCACAGGCGCAAACGTGCCCGAGTGTTGCCATGCGTGACGGCGTGTGATGTGGGACGCGGCCGCCGGCGGGTGTCGGCAGGGGTCGGTGTGTGCCGGCGGCCGGTGCGCGGGGTCAGGCCCGGGCGGGGCCTGCGCCGGGCGTGGCGGGTGCGTCCTCGGCCCGCGCAGCACTGGCGCGCTGGTGCCGCTTCCTGCCCGCCGCGCGTGCCTCCTCACTGGTGAATTCGTGCGCGTGGCCGCTCTGGTGGGCGGCGCGTCCACCCAGGCTGGCGATCTCGCGCTGGCGGGCCGGGTCCATCGCGGCGAACCCGCGCAGGCCGCGGCGC
>JACCDW010460709.1_pt1 | contig 19667 bp, 22 predicted proteins | sample 7449781 | NCBI WGS metagenome assembly JACCDW01 (sample SAMN15323449, study PRJNA562643) | freshwater metagenome | isolation source: river surface water | place: USA:Blue River Watershed | collected 2017-08-18
CCGGCACATTTTTGAACAGTGCCTTTACAAACTCTTTGGCACTCTCTTCCGACTTGTAATTCTTGATAGCAAAACCCCAGGCGGCCAGATAGGTATAACGGCCATTACCCGAGGTCTTCGGGTTTGGCACAATCACTTCCACGCCCTGGCGGACGAGATCTGGCCAATCCTTGATGTTTTTCGGGTTGCCCTTACGCACCAGAAAAACAGAGGTCGTTGTGTACGGCGCTGCATTATTCGGAAGACGCTTTTCCCAATCAGGCTTCACAAGACCACTCTGCACCAGTTTCTGGATGTCAGGCACCTGGTTCATGGTGACTACGTCGGCTTCGAGACCGGCAATAACAGCACCCACCTGCTTGCTGGAACCACCGTGCGACTGATTGATCGTGACCGGCGGATTACCCTTGGCCTGCCAGCTGGCCACAAAGGCCGGATTGATGTCCTTATAGAGTTCCCGCGAGACATCGTAGGACACATTGAGGATAGATGACTGAGCCAATGCAGAAGAAGCCGTCGCGAGCAGGACACCCGATACGGTGAAGCCAATCAGTGTACGTATTTTTGATGTTTTCATGGGATTTTTTCCAAGGTTGGGATTTGCAGTCTAGGCCATGCTTTATGCCAACAAAAGACGAAATTCATCTTTGCTTATACCGAATTCGATATAAACAACCTGTGCAGAGTTTAAGGACTTCCGGTGCCAACTGGCACCGGAATAAATTGCTACTTAATGCAGCCAGCTACTTCTTGGTAATGATCTGGTCAAATACGCCGCCATCGCCAAAATAAGTCTTCTGGGCCTTATCCCAACCACCAAAAACCTGATCAATCGTAAACAATTTGACCTTGGCAAAATTGCCACTGTACTTGGCCGCAATTTCCTTGTTGCGCGGGCGGTAATAATGGCGCGCAGCAATTTCCTGACCGATCGGCGTATACAGATACTCGAGATAAGCGGTTGCAACCTTCCGAGTGCCCTTCTTTTCGACGACTTTATCGACAACGGCAACCGATGGCTCTGCAAGAATCGACAGCGAAGGTGTCACGATATCGAACTTGTCGGGCCCCAGTTCCTTGATCGATAGATAGGCTTCGTTTTCCCAGGAAATGAGCACATCACCAATGCCCCGCTCCGTAAAGGTCGTGAGCGAACCACGAGCGCCCGAATCCAGCACTTTCACATTCTTGTAGATATTAGTCACCAGTTCACGTGCTTTCTGGTCATTACCACCCGGTTGTTTTAGCGCGTAACCCCAAGCTGCCAGAAAGTTCCAGCGAGCACCACCCGAAGTTTTCGGGTTCGGCGTCACGACTTCAATCCCGGGTTTAGCGAGATCGTTCCAATCCTTGATATTCTTGGGGTTACCCTTGCGCACCAGAAATACAATGGTCGACGTGTACGGTGCCGAGTTATCTGGGAGACGCTTGATCCAGTTGGGCGCAATAAGTCCCTTTTGGGCGATGGCATCCACGTCATAGGCCAGGGCCAGCGTAACGACATCGGCATCAAGGCCATCGATGACGGCACGTGCCTGCTTACCAGAACCGCCATGTGAGGCGCGAATATTCAGGACTTCGCCCGTCTCCTTCTTCCAGTGATTGGCAAAGACGGCATTGAAGTCCTTGTACAGCTCGCGGGTCGGGTCGTAAGAGACATTGAGCAGATTGGTATCTGCTTTGACACCAAAACTGGTAGCCGCCAGACTCATACCCAGAACCGCGGATAGCAGCCCTCTACGCGAAATCATCATTTTGTTTCTCCATCAAAATTATCTGATGGCGCAATGTTGCGTCACAACACCGAACTCTGTGAACGAATTAAATCTTCTTAGCTTATAAGGCTGATATCGCAGGCCACACGACCCAGGGATAATCCGGTAGGCCATCTCGCCAGGGCTGACTCGGTTCACCTTGAATGAGCGGCTTAAGATAACTCACTGCCTCTTCAGTGACACCATAGGTCTGCTGATTGATCCAACCCTCCGGAAAAGCACGTTCTCGATTGGCAATATCCGCCAGCGGTATCGCACCGCAATGCCAGGCATAAGGGGCGTTGCTGTCTCGGACAATGTTGACCATTACCCCGCTGAGTCCCTGTGCCGCCAACTGGACCGCATGCAACGCTACGGCTTCGGCCTGGGCAATGTCTGTTGCACTTGCCACATGACGCGCCGCCCGTTGCAGGTAATCCGGCACGGCGACATGGACCTTGACTGCCAGTTTGTTACGCAACAATTCGGCCACTGCAAAACCGGCGCCACCGAGCTGTTCATGACCATATCGGCCAGACGCATTTTGCTGGGCGTAGAAACGACCATCAGCGGTGCGAATACCTTCTGAAACCACACATACGCAAGCGTTATGTCGTGCAAAAGAATGCTGCACGGCTTCGATAAATCGATCTGGTTCAAAGACGACTTCCGGGAACAGCATTAACGGAGCGACCATTTGTTCCGGCAAACGGGCAATGGCACCGCAACTTGCGAGCCAACCCGTGTGGCGCCCCATGACTTCAAGGATGAACACACTGGGTTTCGTGGCCATGGCACAGTGATCCCGGGCTGCTTCCATCAGCGATACCGCTAGGTACTTGAGTGCCGAACCAAACCCCGGTGAGGTGTCGGTACCTTCGAGATCGTTATCGATTGTTTTGGGCAGACCAATCACCTGTAGCGGCAGTTCAAATCGCTGTCCGAGCTCTACCAACTTCACAGCGGTATCCATCGAACCATTACCACCATTGACATAGATCGTGCCGATTTGGTGAGCGACTAAAACATCCCGAATCCGCGCCCATTGCCCGGGATTATCGTCAAAAGCTTGTAGGAGTGTGCGGCCTGAGCCGAGCCCACCTCCGGGAATGTGGCTCAGCGCGAGACGCATAGCCTCCGGCAATGCCGTGGCGTCAAACAAACGGCTTTCGACAACACCGGCCAGGCCATGCTCGGCCGCAAACAGCCGCCCGCTCCCCTGTGCTTTGTAGGCCGCGATCAGTGCCGCAGCCGTGGCGCCAATGACGGCAGTGACACCACCCGACTGAAAATATAGTGCGTTTCTCATACGCCATTAAAACAGATCGGGCGCCAAGTTGGCAGTGCCAACCGGGCGCCCGACCTGGCGTACTAGATCGAATTACTTCAGTGCGCCGAGCACGCGTGTGGTGATCTCGTCTACGCTGCCAACACCGGCAACCTTCTCAACCTTTGGTGCGGCAGCGTCGCCACCGTTCTTCCAGTTGGTGTAAAAGGTGACCAGCGGCTTGGTCTGGCTGTGATAGATCTCCAGACGTTTGCGAACAGTTTCTTCCTTGTCGTCATCGCGCTGGATCAGATCTTCACCGGTTTCATCGTCCTTACCAGCAACTTTGGGCGGGTTGTACTTGATGTGATAGGTGCGACCTGATGACAAATGCACACGGCGGCCGGCCATACGATCGATGATGTCCTGATCGGGCACATCGATTTCCAGCACGACATCCAGCGGTACACCAGCGTCCTTCATGGCTTCTGCCTGAGGAATGGTGCGCGGGAAGCCGTCGAACAGGTAACCGTTTTTGCAATCGGCTTCTTTCAGACGCTCTTTCACCATGCCGATAATCACGGCATCCGGCACCAGACCACCCGAGTCCATGTGCTTTTTAGCTTCGAGTCCCAGTTCGGTGCCGGCCTTCACCTGGGCACGGAGCATATCGCCGGTCGAAATTTGCGGAATACCGAATTTTTCACAGATAAATTTGGCCTGGGTGCCTTTACCAGCGCCCGGAGCGCCTAACAGAATGAGTTTCATCGGTATCCTCGAATTATTAAAGGGAATGAAGGAAAAAGCATAGTGAGAGTGTGGAAGATCCACCTTGCAAAAAACTTACGGTAATTATCCTTGAGGGTCAATGCGCAGTGCAGCGAAGTCTTCCTGGAAGACCTTCTGAGCCCGAATGGCGTCTTCGGGTGTATCCACACCCGCAGGTGGCAAGGTATTCGTCACAGCAACACTGATCCGGTAGCCATGCCAGAGGGCACGCAATTGCTCCAGAGCCTCGATCGTTTCCAGCGGGCTCGGTGCCAGGCTGGCGTAATCCCTGAGAAAGCGCCGACGGTAGGCGTATAAACCAATATGGCGGTAGCAATCATAGCCCTGGCCGGGCAATGACTGGGGCCGCCCGCCCTGCTGCCAGGCCGGTGCGAAATCATCACGCGCGAAAGGAATGGGAGCCCGGGAGAAATACAGGGCGTCGGCATTGGTCTTCATGACCACTTTGCAGATATTCGGATTAAATAGTTCGCCGGCATCATGGATGGCATGCGCCAGCGTCGCCATATCCGCCCCCGAGTCCACGAGCTGGTGCGCGGCCTGATCAATGAGTTCCGGCGGCAGGAAAGGCTCGTCGCCCTGTACATTGACGACCACAGTTTCATCGGACCAGCCATAGTGATCACACACCTCGGCAATACGATCCGTGCCGCTGGGATGGTCTTCCCGCGTCATGCAGACATCAAACCCGGCGGCACGCACGGCATCACGCACATCACGGCTGTCTGTTGCCACCACAATGGTGTCCGCACCCGAGCGCTGCGCCCGCTCACAGACCCGGACGACCATGGGTTTTCCTCCCAGGTCAAGCAGCGGTTTATCCGGTAGTCGACTGGATTTAAGTCGGGCCGGAATTACCACGCGAAAAGTGACGTAACTCACGGCGGCACCTAGCGTTAGCCTTGCTGTTCGGTAAGGCTACGTGCCTCATCCTGCATCATGATGGGAATACCATCACGTACCGGATAAGCCAACTGGCATGGCTTGCAGATCAGTTCCTGGGCGGGTTTATCAAAGTCCAGTTTAGCCTTGCAAACAGGGCACACCAGAATATCTAACAGTCGCGGATCCATTTAACGATTCTCCATCGCAGACGCTGCGCCAAAACTCTTCAACCAGTCGGCAAGAGGCAACGCAGGGGCAAAGCAAGCACTGACAGGCACAACGTACCAATTATCATGACCAGCAGCAAAGTCTCGGCATTTTACTGCATCCTTGGCCGTCATCAGTACCGGTAACGAGGTCACGGGCATATCCCCAGACTGAAATTCATGATGATCTGGAAAAGAACGACCATCGACGCGTAACCCATGATCGCGCAACATACTGAAAAAGCGCTCGGGGTTGCCAATACCCGCCAATGCAACGACCGCCTGTCCGGCAAGGCTTTTCAACGTCAGCGCGTGATCTGGCTGATTCAAACGGTAGATCTGATCGGGTATCAGCGTCATACCAAACCGGGGAATGTCCGGCCAATCCTGTTGATCGGGCTTTCCCTGAACGATCAAACCGCGGACACACCCATCGTTAAGACGTGTCAGTGGCTCGCGCAACGGGCCGGCTGGCAACAACGCGCCGTTACCAACACCCCGCTGGTCAAAGACCACTACTTCGAGATCTCGTGCCAGTGCCAGATGCTGCAGGCCATCATCAGCAATCAAGATATCGACGCCAGGATTGGCTCGCAGCAAAGCAAGCCCGGCGGCTGCCCGCTGCTCACCGACATAGACCGGAAAACCATCCTGGGCATACAGCAAGGGTTCATCACCCACATATCTGGGGGAATCATCCGGACCAACAGCTCGCACACCGGGCACACTGCGACCGTAGCCACGACTGATGATACCGGGGTGCCAGCCCATACCCTGAAGCTGATGGGCCATGGCACGGGCCACGGGCGTTTTACCCGCCCCGCCCACAATTAAGTTACCGACAACAATCACCGGAACGGGCAATCGGGTTTGCTTCAACACACCATGTCTATAAAGCACTCGGCGCAACCGGATGATCACACCGTACAACCAGGACAACATAGACAACGAGTACCACCAGAACAACCCCAAACGTGATCGGCCATACCAGCTGGCTTCAACCGTCTCCGGTTTCAGCATCATGAACCGCTGCGGGTTGTAAACGAGATTTGAGTCAGGTCTGCCTGATGCGCCGCCTGCATCACATCAATCACACTCTGATGCGTTGCTTTGGCATCGGCATTAATTGACACCACGGGCGGTTTACCAGCAGCGCGCTTTCCAGCTGCAGACTTCAGCGCAGCGGCAACAGCCTCAACCCCCGGTTTAGCCATACTTTGCCCGTCAATCACGACCGTACCGTTTGCCGTCACGGAAACCGCTATCTCATCCGGCGGGGTTGGATTGGTCGTTGATGCGGTTGGCAGATCAATCTCGATGCCTGCGACTTTGTTATAGGTGGTGGTCATCATCAAAAAAATGATAATCACCAGCAGCACATCAATAAAGGGAATCAGATTGATCTCGGGCTCATCGCGCCCGCTACCTCGGCGGAAATTCATCAGGCACTCCGGCGATCAGCGACGGTCACCATGGACTACCTCGACCAGCTTGATGGCCTGCTGTTCCATATCGACGACATATTTATCGATCAGTGCACGGAAGTGCCGCCAGAATATCAGTGCCGGAATGGCAATCAACAAGCCAAAAGTCGTGTTGTAGAGCGCAACGGAAATACCATAAGCCAGCTGTTGCGGATTTCCGGTAGCCGGTGATTGCGCACCAAAAATGTCGATCATGCCGACCAGCGTACCAAGGAGACCTAGTAACGGTGCAATGGATGCAATAGTGCCCAGAGTCGTCAGGTAACGCTCCAACTGGTGATACACCATGCGGCCGGATTCTTCGATGGCCTCACGCATCACCTCACGGCTGCTATTCTGATTCCGGATACCGGCGGCCAGCACACGGCCCAAAGGTGAGTTTTCTTCCAGTGTATTGAGCCGGGTGGCATCATAACCACCCGCTGCCAGCGTTGCGAGCACACTTTGCAACAGACCCGGCGGCAAAATTTTAACGGTACGAAGTGAGTACAGGCGTTCAATAATCAGCGCCAAGGCAATCACCGAGGCAATCAATAATGGCCAGATCGGCCATCCGGCCGCTTGAATGATCGCAAACACGTTGAGTCAAACCCGTTTTATTCAAAACAGCAGTGTAGCGAGCCCCCCATTTTTCAGCAAGTTCGTGGCACCTTCCTCGGCATTTCAATGAGTTAGCACTTTGCCCCATTTATCCACAAAATTGGTGGATAAGTTTGTGGATAGCCTGTCATAAAAGTGTCTAAGTCATGCAGGGACAAGCACTTGCTTTACGCTGCCCAAAAAACAGGCTCAGTTTCTTATTTCCTTGTTTTTCAATGGGTTAGATAACTTTCAATGGGTTTGGAGTGATCCTAATCAATCAATCGCATGCTGGGCAAGGCTTCGCTGCATTGCGGTGGAGAAAATTGCCGAATGTCAATCATTTTTCCTGAAAATTTGTTGACATTCGAATCCGAATTGGCATCAGATTATCAGCGAAGCGCGGTAAAGTACGGCCCATGCCTTATGACAACCCTTTTGATGACATGATGCCCGCCGAGTCGCGGCCGATGGAAGCTGTTTTATCAGTGTCAGATCTCAATGCGGCTGTTCGTGCGCAGCTGGAAGGTCGATTCCCCCCCCTGTGGGTCGAGGGCGAAATTGCTCAACTGACCATTGCCAGTTCTGGGCATATGTATTTTAGTCTTAAAGATGCCGGCGCTCAGGTACGCTGTGCCCTTTTCCGTACGCGCGCCGTTCGTCTTGGCTGGCAACCCCGTCAGGGCGACAAAGTCCGTGCCCGAGTACAAGTCACGCTTTATGAAGCGCGGGGTGAATTCCAACTGACGGTTGAAACACTGGTCAAAGGTGGTTTGGGGGCACTCTACGAGCAATTTCTCAATCTCAAAGCGACCTTCGAAGCCGAAGGCCTTTTTGATCCAGAACGCAAACAGCCATTGCCCCGCTTTCCAAGAACCATCGGCATCATTACCAGTCCGCAGGCTGCCGCCCTCCAGGATGTATTGACCACGCTCGAACGACGGGCACCTTACGCAACCATCATTCTTTACCCGACGCTCGTACAGGGAATTGAGGCCAAGTCCCAGATTGTTGAGGCGATTGCTAACGCTAATAGGGATGCACAGGCCGATGTCCTGCTGCTTTGCCGTGGCGGCGGCTCCCTCGAGGACCTATGGTGTTTCAATGAAGCCATCGTCGTCCGCGCTATTGCCGCCAGCCAGCTACCGATCATTGCGGGCATTGGCCATGAAACGGACACCACGCTGGCCGACCTGGCAGCCGATGTCCGGGCACCAACACCAACCGCTGCCGCGGAGCTGGTTGCCCCCGACAAAACCCGCCTCCTGCAGCAATTAAGCCAGCACAGGCAGCGTCTACACCAGGTTGTATCACGACGCATCGATGATGCCTGGATGCGTCTGGATAGTTACAGCGCACGCCTACGCAGCCCAGCAGCGCTTATGGAACGACAGGCCGAACGTATCTCACAACTCGAAACCCGGCTGGGCCTGTGGTCAAGACGCGCATTGGACCGCCAACAGCGTCATCTGACGGAATTGAGTCTGCGCCTGCAGGCACTGGATCCGAATCAGCCACTTTTGCGCGGGTATGCTCTAGTCACCGATGCAAACGGACACCTGGTTGATAGTATTCTGAAGGCCCCACCCGCCTCACTCGTGCACTTGCGCCTGGCTGATGGACAATTGAGCGCGGTCGTTGAGTCCACCACAGCCAATACCTGACACGGTCTTTCGTAAAGCGCTTGCAGGTAGCCGCCGCTCTGTCTAGAATCAAAGATTAAACCAACAATCCCCCAACCCGGAGAATCCATCATGGCTTTTGAATTGCCTGCCCTGCCGTTCGCAAAAGATGCACTCGCCCCGCACATGTCGGTCGAGACCTTTGATTATCACTATGCCAAGCACCATCAGGCTTATGTGACCAACCTCAACAATCTGATTCCGGGTACCGAATACGAGACCCTGAGTCTGGAAGATATTGTTAAAAAAGCACCCGCTGGTGGCGTTTACAACAACGCTGCACAGGTCTGGAATCACACCTTCTTCTGGAACTGTCTGTCACCGAACGGTGGTGGTGTGCCGACTGGGGCACTGGCCGATGCTATCAACAAGAAGTGGGGTTCGTTCGACGAATTCAAAAAAGCGTTCCAGACTTCGGCCGTGGGTAACTTCGGTTCAGGCTGGACTTGGCTGGTCAAGAAGGCTGACGGCAGCGTCGACATTGTCAACATGGGTGCCGCCGGCACCCCGCTGACGACGGGTGACAAGGCGCTGCTGTGTGTCGATGTCTGGGAACACGCTTACTACATCGACTACCGTAACCTGCGTCCGAAGTTTGTCGAAACCTTCCTCGACAAACTGGCTAACTGGAAGTTTGCCGAAGCTAACTTCGCCTGATCTTCCTGATCACACTCAAAACCCGGTCAGCTTCGTTGGCCGGGTTTTTTACCTTATGCACGCTGAACCAATCAGTCGCAACCGGTACACCCGGGGGCGTTGATTAAGCGACCCGGGGCAAAAAGACTTCCGTCACTTGCACGGTCTGCTGCGGAAATCGTGACAGACTGTAAACAGCACGTCGCGCCCACAACCGTGCAGGTGCCGTGGGATCCTGCTGGCAGGCCAGACGGTACAGCGGGTGGCGTTGATCCAGAAAGGCCCACTCGCGCTGACAGCGTACAAAGCCGCGATGCGTGAATAGAAGAGAACCCAAGGCCTGGCGACCCAGACGTTTGAACATCACGGACAACGGACCACGCGGTAGCGCGGGCAGCACCGAGTGCGCAACGACGAGCGGCATCTGATCATTGCCTGATAACACCACTGCTCTTACGACAGCCAGCGGGAAACGACCGTTGCCTTCGTCGTTATAGGGCTGCCCTAGAGATTGATGTAATACCCGCACGCTGACGCTACCGTAATAATACTCTAGTCGTCGCGTGAGTGACTGTACTTCAAGCAACCAGGGGCGCAAGTGTGCAGGCGGTTTGAGCGCTTTGCCAATAGGGTGCCAATGGCTCCCACGTGCACTGCCCTCCAGGCGGCGCGATTGGCGGCGGCGCTCACGCATCATCATGATTCAGTAGGCACCCGCGGGGGCTTTTTCAAGCCCAATGATTTGAGAGCCGGCACTCACCCCATGCCTGGTAAACCAGCCGCGATTCGCTTCGAGCGCATAAGTTGCATTGCGCGCCGTGCAGTGGTTTGTTTCGGTCTGCGGGACCATATCTTCAATGTTGATGACCTGACCTTGTGCATCGATAAAAGCCACCGACAGGGGGATCTTTGTATTTTTCATCCACATACAGAAATAGGCGGGTGCCGGATATACAAACAACATGCCGCGTGATTCCGGCATAGCAGCACGGTTCATGAGGCCGAGCGAACGTTCAGCCTTATTACTCGCCACCTCCACATCCAGTATGCCGGAACCTGCCGATAAACGAATCACCGGTAAGGGGGCGGCCGCTGCCGATGCTGCAAGTAGCATAACGCTAACCATGACCGACACGAAACGATTGGCAAACCTCATGCGCTACTCCCGTTCAATTGATCTACCGATATCGGCATCGATGCTCCCAGCACCAATGGCTGTCCTCCATTCAGTTCGAGTAAATGCACACCACCAACCGAAATACGCACCAATCGAAGCACCGGCAACCCCACTACGGCACACATACGCTTAACCTGGCGGTTACGGCCTTCAGTCAGTGTTATAGCCAGCCAGGTGGTTGGAATAGATTTTCGAAAACGGATCGGCGGATTCCTCGGCCACAGGCAACGGGCCTCTACGTCTTCTGGTAGCAAGGCAACGACGCAAGGGCGGGTTGGCCCATCGTTCAGGAGCGGACCTGCACGTAAGGTGCTTAAGGCCGCTTCATCGGGAATACCTTCAACCTGAGCCCAATAACACTTGGGTAATTTGTGACGCGGCTCGGCAATGCGCGCCTGTAATGCACCGTTATCCGTCAGCAGCAGAAGCCCTTCGCTGTCGGCATCCAGCCGCCCTGCCACTCGGTATTCAGGCAGCTTCAGATAATCGACGAGACCTTGCCAGCGCCCCTCCGGGGTGAACTGGGAAACAACGCCATAAGGTTTATTGAATGCTACCAGCGCCAAAATAGCGATCCGTTCTGCTCGTCATCAAGAAAAAGCCCCGCTGATGAATCACCGCAGGGCTCTGGAACAACGCTGAGTCTCCCCAGCTCATCCGTTAAATGGCGGCGTCGTCAATCTCGCCCGTGCGGATACGCACCACCTGCTCCACTGGCAGCACGAAAATCTTGCCATCACCAATCTTGCCCGTACGAGCGGATTTGATGATCGATTCAAGCACTGCCTCAACACGATCATCCTGTACAACGACTTCCAGACGCACCTTGGGCAGGAAATCGACGACATACTCAGCACCCCGATATAACTCGGTGTGGCCTTTCTGACGGCCAAAACCGCGCACTTCGGTAACGGTCAGACCCGTCACTCCGATTTCGGAAAGACCTTCCCGAACTTCATCCAGTTTGAAAGGCTTGATAATGGCAACGATCTGCTTCATGACGACTCCATGCGGTCAAATACAAGTTCTACGTAGGTGATAGCTTACCACTCATCCGCATATCGGTTGGTAATTGGGTAACGCCAATCTTTACCGAAACCCCGGCGGGTCAGACGAATCCCTACGGGCGACTGACGGCGTTTGTATTCGGAAATGCGCAACAGACGCACGACGCGACGAACATCCTCTTCCCGATACCCCCGGGCAATAATTTCTCGGGGGCTCATGTCCTGTTCCATGTAGGCAGTCACGATCGCATCCAGCACCTCATAGGGCGGCAAAGAATCCTGGTCGGTCTGATCCGGCCGCAGTTCGGCCGAAGGCGGTCGTTCAATAATGCGCCAAGGAATGATTTCAAGATCACGATTGATCCAGCGACAGACATCGTAGACCTTGGTTTTGAGCAGATCCTTGAGTACTGCAAACCCGCCGGCCATGTCGCCATACAATGTGCAATAACCGACTGCCATTTCAGATTTGTTACCCGTGGTCAGCACCAACCAGCCACTCTTGTTGGACATCGCCATTAACAGATTGCCACGTATGCGGGCCTGCAGGTTCTCTTCGGTGGTATCGGGCGCCTTGCCAACAAAATAAGGGGCCAGCAACTGTTCGTAGGTTTGCATCGCAGGCTGAATGTCGACCAACTCGCCCTGGACACCCAGGTTAGCGCACAACGCCCAGGAATCATCAATACTCATCTGCGCCGTGTACGGCGATGGCATGATAATGGGCCGCACACGCTCTGCACCGAGGGCATCAACAGCCACACACAGCGTCAGTGCAGAATCGATACCACCGGAAAGACCCAGATAGGCACCGGCAAAGCCATTTTTGGCGAAGTAGTCTCGGACGCCCAACACCATGGCGTCATAGACCTGCTGATTCAATGCTATGGGTGGCGCTAATGGCTGTGTACTTTGCCAAGTACCCTGCTCGTCCAGGTCTGCATAAGCAAGTGATTCAACGAACTGCGGTAAGCGCATGATCCACTCACCGGCCCGACTCAACAGACAGGAAGCGCCATCAAATACGAGCTCATCCTGCCCCCCCACCAGATTGCAATAAACAACAGACATGCCGGTTTGGGCAACACGTTGTTCCAGCATTGCCTGACGATCCCTCGTTTTATCGAGATGGTAAGGCGAGGCATTGAGCACCAGCAGCACTTCTGCACCGGCATCCCTGGCCTTACGCGCCGGAGCTTCAAACCAGATATCTTCACAGATCGCCAGACCGAAGCGGACACCGGCATAGTCAAACGTGACAGTGTCATTACCCGGTGTGAAATAACGTAATTCGTCAAACACCTCATACTGCGGCAGGTGCTGCTTGCGATAGGTCCCTAAACGCTTACCTTGTAGGAGGACGGTTGCCGCATTGTAGCAATGGGATCCGGCTTGTTCCGGATGTCCCACGACAATCGCCATATCAAGATCTGTGGTTTCTCTGGCCAAATCGGCAAGTGCGAGATCCACGGAGCGATAGAAATCAGGACGCAACAGCAAGTCTTCCGGGGGATAACCGCAGAGACTCAACTCGGGCGTGAGTAGGACATCGGTACCTTCAGCTTCTGCCCGACGGGCAATCTCGAGTATCTGCCGGACGTTACCCGACAGATCACCGAGCACACTATTCATCTGAGCAACTGCGATCCGCATCCTAGTTACCTACTGTTTCCTGCTATCCCATCAAAAAAATGGCCCTGACCAAAGTCAGGGCCATGGTACGGCTTAAGCTTTAATTACTTACCCGCTTTGGCACGCTCAACGCCCGAGGTGATCTCGGCCTTGGCGGCAGCGGCATCTTTCCAGCCCTTGACCTTAACCCACTTACCAGCTTCCAGATCTTTGTAGTGCTCGAAGAAGTGGGTAATCTGCTTGATCAGCAATTCTGGCAGATCGTCTGTGCTCTGAACCTTGTCATAGATACCCGTCAGCTTTGAAACAGGGACGGCGACCAGTTTGGCGTCTTCACCGGCTTCGTCTTCCATGGCCAGCATGCCGATAGCGCGGCAGCGGATCACCACGCCCGGGGGCAGCGGGTACGGCGAAACAACCAGCACATCTACGGGGTCACCATCTTCCGACAGGGTCGACGGAATAAAGCCATAGTTGCAGGGATAGTGCATCGGCGTGGCGATGAAGCGGTCAACGAATACAGCACCGGAATCCTTGTCCAGTTCGTACTTGATGCCGGGGGCGTTGGCCGAGATCTCGATAACGACGTTGAAATCGTTCGGGACATCCTTGCCGATGGAAATGTTATCGATGTTCATGTCTTCTCCCTTTTTGGTGTGGTTGTATGAACGTGCGGTTGTACACGCCCAGAATTGCTACAAACCCGAAAATTATAGCCTCTGATCAGTCTTTTTGCTGCTTGCGACGCAATAAGAGTGAATTTCCGACGACAGAAATCGACGAGCACGCCATCGCAGCACCGGCAATCACGGGGCTGAGCGCACCACTCACCGCCAGTGGAATCGCCAACACATTGTAAATAAAAGCTAAAAATAGATTCTGACGGATTTTCGACAGTGTACGACGTGACAGACTGACGGCTTCGGGCACGCCGGTCAGCCGGTTATGCATGAGCACGATGCCAGCACTTTCCATGGCGATATCCATACCGCTCCCCATCGCCACCCCAACAGAGGCCGATGCTAATGCTGGCGCATCATTGATGCCATCACCTACCATAATCGCACCTGCCGGATGCGCCATCATGAGCTGGCTGACCACACCCGCCTTACCGGCCGGCATAATGCCTGCGTGAACGTCGTCGATACCGAGTTGTGCTGCCACAACCCGTGCTGCCTCGGGCTGATCACCCGTCAGCATCACCGGCGTCAGCCCCTGTCGATTGAGTCGCTTGATGGCTTCGATCGCATCAGGGCGCAGCGTGTCGGAAAAGGCCAGCAACGCCGCCGGTAGTCCGTCATACGTGAGTACCGAGAGACTCTTGCCCTCGCCCATCAACTCTGAGGTGGTCGTAGTGATGGTGTCTGCACCACCTTGCACAAATTGATTGGTCCAGCGCTCTAGGCCATAGCACACACCGTCGATCTGGCCGAAGACGCCGACGCCGGCTTCAGTGCGGAAGTTACTTACGGATGGCAAAGCGCTGATAGCTGACTCATCGGCAGCGGCACGCACGGCATGCGCGATGGGGTGCGCCGAGCCTGCTTCGAGCGCTGCCGCAAGAGCAAGCGCCTGCATTCGATCGAAAGGACCCGCTGACACATTAACCACGTCAGTGAGCCGCACCTGGCCTTGCGTGAGCGTGCCCGTCTTGTCGAAAACCACAACCGCCGCCGAGGCTGCACGTTGTAAAGCATCGGCATCACGAACCAGAATTCCCTGGCGGGCACCCTCACCGATGCCTACCATAATGGCCGTCGGCGTTGCCAGACCCAGTGCACAAGGGCATGAGATAACAAGCACGGCGACGGCGCGCACCAGCCCCGTCTGCCAGTCGTTCAGAAGCAGCCCCCCATAAAGCAAAGTTAGAAGCGCGATCAACACGACCATCGGCACGAACCAGGCCGAGACGCGATCAACCAATGCTTGAACCGGGGCGCGTGAACCCTGCGCCTGTGAAACCAGCCGGGCAATGCCCGCCAGCACCGTCGAGCGCCCTACGCCCGTAACACGGCAGATGAGCGTGCCATCGCCATTGAGGGTGCCGGCGTAGACTTTATCGCCTTCGGCCTTCTCGACAGGCGCGGGCTCACCTGTGAGCATGGCTTCACTCACAGCGGATTGCCCTGTGACCACGACGCCATCCACAGGTACGGATTCGCCACTCATAATGCGCACCTGATCGCCGGGACGAACATCAGCAAGCGGCACACTCACAAACTCGCCGGAGGCTGTGAGCTGCCACGCCGTCTTCGGTGCCAGATGCAACAACCGTGTGATCGCCGATGCGCTGGATTGCTTCGCGCGATGCTCCAGAATCTTCCCCGCCATGACCAGCGTAATGACAACCACTGAGGCCTCGAAGTACACATCACCTGGGCTATCGGTCCACCAGAGGACCAGGGAATATGAATAGGCCGCCAGGGTGCCTAGGCTGATCAGCACATCCATATTGGATGTGCTGAGCTTGAGCGCATGCCAGGCGCCCCGGTAAAATGGCCAGGCGACCCATACTTGCACCGGTGTAGCCAAGATCAACTGCCAAGTCGCAGACAAATGGTCGTGCATGCCCAGTAAACCAAGCGGCATTTGCAACACCAGGGGCAACGCACAGACCACGGCTAGCCAGAAGCGGGCACGACCGAGCGTATCGGTTTCAGCGGCGGCAACATCAAGGTCATCACGAATTTCCGTAGCACCGTAGCCCGCCGCTTTGATGGCTTCGATGATCTGCGCAACCCCCACATGGTCCGGCGCGCGAACAATGGCTTCTTCCGTCGCAAAGTTCACTTCGGCAGACACATCACGGATCTGCTCGAGGGCTTTGCGTGCCGTATTGGCACAGTTGGCACAACGTAGGCCGGTGATTTTGAAGAGGTGTTCGGTCATGCCCATCCTCAGGCACTCACGGTCTTCAGTTGCGGGGCAATCAGCAGGAACAAACCATACGCCCCCCAAGCCGCTACGAGCAAGCCAGCCAGCCAACGCACGGATGATTGTCGCAGTTGCTGCAACGTACCGGCACCAACCCAACCTGCCAACAGAAGATTGGGTAACGTACCCAGCGCAAACGCGGCCATCCACACCCCACCCTGCACGGGTGAGCCGATGGCAAAAGCCGTGGCAAGAGCGCTATAAACCAGGCCACAGGGCAACAACCCCCAGAGCAGGCCAATACCAAACGCACGCGGCACGGTGTTCACAGGAAAGAGCCGACGACTCAACGGTTCGACATGGCGCCAGAGGTGTTGACCACCACGCTCGAGCGGTCGGACTAGCCAGGGCAAACCGAGTAGATACAATCCCATCCCAATCAGCAACAGATTCGCCAAGGCATAGAGCAACGAGGGCGCAACGCCCAAAGCCCGGAGTCCCAATTGACCTAGCGAACCGGCGAGCAGACCAAGAGCGATGTAGGTGAGACACCGACCGAAGTTATATGCCAGTAAGATGGATGAACGACTCGCCTCCGGTGCGGAAAGTGTCAAAGCACTAACGATGCCGCCGCACATACCTAAACAATGCACGCCTCCCAGCCACCCAATAGCAATCGCAGAGAGAAGTGTTAATTCAGGCATTGCCGTGTTAGATCACGCGCGAATAACGTTGCCGCCCTTCCGGGGCTTTTTTCCGGTCTGCCTGGAGATATGCATCAAAAGCCATCGCAAGGATGCGCACAAGCAAACGGCCCTTGGGCATTACGTCAATACGCTGTGCGCTGATCTGCAAAAGGCCCGCCTCGGCCAGTGGCTGTAGCTGTTCGAGTGCATCGGCAAAGTAACTGGCAAAATCGATGGACCACGACTGGGAGACCTTGGCGAAATCAAGGCCGAAGTGGCACATCAGCTCCTGAATCACGGCGCGGCGTAGTGCGTCGTCGTCATTCATCCGGTAACCACGACGCACGGGGAGATGCCCCGCGTCCAGATCACCATAATAGTCATCCAAAGTTTTTGCGTTTTGTGCATACACCGGGCCGACCTTGGCAATGGCCGATACGCCAAAGGCCAGCAGATCAAGTTCGGCATGTGTCGAATAGCCCTGGAAGTTGCGATGCAGTTTTCCGGCCTGTTGCGCCAACGCCAGTTCGTCATCCGGTCGGGCAAAGTGATCCATCCCGATGAAGACGTAACCGGCGTCAACCAGCGTTTCAATTGCCATGGCCATAAGGGACAGTTTCTCTTCGGCTTTAGGCAGCTCGGTCTCATGAATCCTGCGTTGTGGCATAAAGATTTGAGGCAGGTGCGCATAGCTGTACAACGCAATCCGGTCGGGCAAAAGGCTGAGCGTTTTCTCCAGCGTTGCTCGAAAACCTTCCAGGGTCTGACGTGGCAGCCCGTAGATCAGATCAACCGATACAGACTTAAAACCCGCATCACGGGCAGCAAGCAGCACATCACGCGTTTGCTCGAACGTCTGATGCCGGTTCACGGCCTCTTGAACCTGCGGATCAAAATCCTGAATCCCGAGACTCATCCGGTTAAAGCCCAGTTCAGCCAGCAGATGGGCGCGCCGAGGATCCACGGAACGAGGATCAATTTCGATCGAATACTCACCATCCGGCAAAAACTCGAAGCGGCTACGCAGAATCCCCATCAATCGCATCATTTCCTCATCGGAGAGGAAGGTTGGGGTACCTCCCCCCCAGTGCAACTGGGCGACCTGCCTCGAACCAGCCAACGATGCCAGCTGCATATCAACTTCACGCTCCAGATAATCCAGATAGCGCGAGGATTTGTTGTGATCCTTGGTGATGACCTTGTTACACCCGCAGTAGTAGCAGACCGTGCTACAGAACGGGAGATGGACATATAATGAAAGCGGCTGATCAGACGCGGGGCGTTGCTGCAAAGCATCAACCAGCAACTGATGGCCGGGATTAGATTCAAACCGGTCAGCCGTCGGGTACGATGTATAGCGTGGTCCGCTGATGTCAAAACGTCGACAGAGATCGCGATCCACCAGAGAATGAGTTGAATTGTTCATAGCATAATTATATGTCTACAAAGCCAGAACAACAGAATTGCCAGAGTTCATCGTGTGGCAACGATCTGCAGGGTCTTGTTGCGGAAGCCAAGGCACATTGCCAGCATTGTGACATGAACCCCGTCTGTCATCCGCCCGCGCTGAACACAGCGCAGCTGGAATCACTGGAGCAGTGGTTCCCGACCAGACGCCGACTCAAGCGGGGTGAAGCGCTCTATGAAGTGGGCGAACCTTTCAATGCAATCTATGCTGTGCGAAGTGGTTTTTTCAAGACCTTGCTGCCCAGCCAACAGCAACGTGATCAGATTACCGGCTTTCAAATGACCGGTGAAATTCTTGGTCTAGACGGTATTGGCAGTGGCTTTCATGCCTGCCAGGCGATCGCGCTGGAAGGCAGCGAGGTATGCATGGTGCCCTACGGCAGCGTGGATGAATTAGCCAGCAACCTCCCAACGCTACATGCCCATCTCAATAAACTGATGAGCCAACGGATTGTTCAGGATCAAACAGCATTCCAGATCCTGGCCAACCTCCGCTCCGAGTCCCGCCTTGCTGCATTTCTGATGGATCTGGGTAAACGATTCGCGGCATTGGGTTACTCCCCTAACTCATTCGTTTTAAGAATGACACGGGAAGAAATCGGCAGTTATCTGGGGCTCTCATTAGAAACCGTTTCGCGGCTCTTCTCTCGCTTCCAGGAAGATGGCCTCGTTGATGTTCAAACGCGCCACCTTCACGTGACCAACCCTGAAGCACTAGCGCTTATCGCTTCTGGCAAACACCCTCACTAGGATGAATACCATGTTCAAGCATCTGCTCATACCCATTGATGGCTCAGAACTTTCGCTGATGGCCGTCCGCAAAGGCGCTGAATTCGCCAGCGAGATCCGGGCTTTAGTGACATTGCTCTTCGTCAAACCTGAATATCCCGTGAGCTACTATGGTGACGGTGCCATGATTGACCCCACCACCCCAGAAGAATTCAGCAAACTGACCAATACCATTGCCCATCGCAACCTCAAATCTGCTGAAGAAATCTGTGCCGCTGCCGGTGTTACCACCACAACGGTGACGGAAACCAGCGATGTGCCTTATGACGTAATCATCAGCACGGCCGAGCAAAAACAGTGCGATCTGATTTTTATGGCTTCACATGGCCGTCGGGGAATCACCGGGCTGTTACTTGGTAGCGAAACCCAGAAGGTACTGACACACTCGAAAATCCCGGTACTCGTCTATCGCTAATACACAACACGCATAACGAAAAAGCCCGGCAGGCTCAAAACCTGCCGGGCTTTTTTACCGTTAGCGACTCATTACTCGTCGGTCGGTTTTTCGTTCATTTTCTTATTGAACATGCGACCGAAGAAGATCGACATACCAATCACGAAAACAATAACAGCGAGACTACCGAGACCAACATCGGTTGTGAACAGTTCTTTCCAAGCCATGATGAGCTCCTTTCTATCAACAAAATAAAATTATTGGGGCCGTGCAAAAATCGTAACGCCTGTTTTTGTTTGAATATCCCAGACACCGTCCATGCGCCAGCCAGCCAGCGGGTCTTCGATCACAACGTTCCA
>JACCDW012076748.1_pt1 | contig 19662 bp, 13 predicted proteins | sample 7449781 | NCBI WGS metagenome assembly JACCDW01 (sample SAMN15323449, study PRJNA562643) | freshwater metagenome | isolation source: river surface water | place: USA:Blue River Watershed | collected 2017-08-18
CCTAAATTTTGTTGCAATAAACCTGAATTTACAGCCACAATTTCAGTGATACCAAAACCTGGTATAAAGTTAAAAGTATCTAGATCAAAATTATTTTCAAATTGAATATCGCCTTGTGTTATTAAATTTTTATAACTCAAAGGAAATCCTAGCACCGGATCATTTGTGCCGGTTCCAATTTTATAAGAAAATATTTTACTTCCAACAAAAGTAGAGCCTGGGTAAACCGAATAGTCACCAAAACTTATACCTTCCTGATTGATAATATCAAACAACGGAGCTTGATTGACTGAAGTTTTTTGTTGAGATTTTATCCAAATTGACCCGTTAAAATACCATTGAGTCTGACCGTTATCCCCAGAATTGACAATTATAGTATGCCCGTCTTCTACTAGAAAGTCTTCAGCTTCTACAAAATAGGCTCTATATACCAAATCATCGGGTGCTTCTGTGACCAGTTCTATACTAAAATTATAAATTTTATTTCTTACATCAAGATTTTCGTCTTGACTAAAAATAACCCTGTCTCCATCAGTAAATGTAACAGATTCATCGCCTACGGTTATCACAAGTTCAGTGGGTATTTCAGGTGCCTCATAAAGACAAATCACTCCTTGTACTTGTGTGTATGCATTGGTAATTAATGTGTCTAAAATATCTACTGGCGCTTTTGCCTCGGTTCCAAAATTGAACAATTGCAAATTAGGTCTAAATTCAATAATTGGACGTTGAGCTCGTTTAGTTTGATCTAACAGTAGATCTGTATTGTTATACTGAGCTGTCTGTTCTATTACTTCAATATGAAACCATCTATTACTTCTTGACCATCCGTTTAAATCAGCACTGCTCCGATTAATTGTGAAATAATCTGCTGTTGATAAATCATTGTCTAGTTCAGGACTATTCAAGTTATTTGCTAATACCAAAGCAATAGCGGTTCCCACACCTTCAACATAATAAGTGTTGTTGGCATAAGGTTCTGTTGCTGTGGAATCAAATGTGATTTTGAGTCCATTGGTAAAAATTACTCCTCCAGGACTGGTATAGGTTTTTTGTCCTACAATTTCTATTGCAGGATCTATTACAGCAGCACCTGGATCGACTAATTGTATTCCACCTACTGCATTGTCGGTCTGATCACTTTGATAATATAATAAATTCAGTGGTGCAGTGATTGCGGGAACTTCATTGAAAATATCTAATCTACTGTAGAATTCTTTACCAGCATTGGTTGCTCCAGCAGTGATTCTAACTTTTTGCTCGTTCACTACTGAAAACTTATTGGTCAGATAGACTCTAGGATTGTCGTCAACGTCAAGTTTAATGTTAATTTGATAAATGTCATTTCGTTCGCCCAGCTGAACTAGTACATCTTGATCTATATAAATTGTATCATCTACTACTCTGGCTGTATTATGCCAAAAAACATCATCAATATAAGAATTATTAACAAATACAACAGTCGCATCTTCAAGACTCGATGTTGGGCCATCTAATCCGCCAAGAACATTTTGTAAGTCACTTACCAAGCATCCTTGTAAAGATTGATAACTTAAATTGGTAGCAAAGTTTACATTGTCTACTATAGGTAAACTTGTCCACTGAACTTGTGCATTGATTAACGGAACCTGGAATACTGTTTCACCTACATCTTTTCCATTGCCACTAACTCCTAAAACTGATCTAGTAGATAGGTTTGGTGCAGCAGAATCCACTCCCAAAGAACCAGGACCGGATTGGATATAAAATTTATTACCAGGTTCGTTGTTAACAAATGTATATCTGCCGCCTCTGGCCAGAGTCAAAGTAGGATTTGAAACATCGTTGTAGCCACTAAATTTATAAGTTTTTGAAGTAGAATCGTAACTTACCGTAAAAGTTTGTGTTAATGGAACTACACTTGCACTGACTGTGACCGAGTCAGGGCCGTTTGACAACCAATAATACTGCGAAAAATTAACAAATTTATCTAAATCAATTTGTGGATCGTAAGAATAATATTCGCTATCAAACAGTCTGTTTTGATTGCTACCAAAGCCTCCATAAAAATTTATTTTATTAACTATATCGGTGTATGTAGTAGCAAAAGTCAGTTTACCGGTAGTGGGATCCTTTATAATAATACTAGGCTCAAGCTGGTAGTCTTGTCTATTTTTGCTCGGCTCGGTAATATAGCTGTCAGAAGTTTTATATGATGGAGCCAGTTTTCTACCAATGTAACCGTTGACTTTAATAAGATTTGGTTCACTAACAATCTGATCAACAGTTGCGTTGAGAAATTTTCTATTGGTATCTGTTCTAAAAATTTCTGGTAAAAACTGTAGTGTTTTAAAAGCTGCCATCGTTTATCCTATTATTAACCGGTTATATTCAATTGCGCTGCTGTTATAGCAGAAATAATTTGTACATTATCAACTGTAGCTGCACTTACTAAAATTTCATCAGGATCTGCATTTATTTGATATAATGTACCAAATTGACTATCAGCATTTGATGGAACAATAACAATGCTACTTACATTTGGAACCAAGACAGAGTGAAGGTATGCACTTAATTCGCTGAAATAAAATGTTTCTCCAAAATCCCAATTATTGATATCAAAGTAATTGTTTATTGCAGCAACAACCTGACTTTTAATTTCATTGTCGCTTACCTTGACATTTGGATTCTTAATGACCTTAAAGGTAGCTCGCAATGCTGTATTTGCCTTGTTACCAAACAACGGTTTGAACACCGCAGGATTATAAATTATACTGTCACTAATGGTCTTATAAGCTTCAATTGATCCAAATTCTGTTTTTAAATCATTTATAGTAGGTGCTACTGGTTCTGCAATTTTATCGCTTGTATCTGTTATGTAAGCAAAATAATCATTCGAGTATGTTTTAGTTAAAATATAAAAATCAATTAAGTTATTTGGGCTTGGATCTATTCTTCTATTATTGGGTGCATTATGCTTGTATTGAAATTGTAAATCTTGTCGTCCTGTTCTTGCAATATAATTTGTAACAACGGTTACCGAGGTGCCGCTAGATTCATAAAATTTAGGACCTGTTGTTGGCAATATTTCGTTATCGTTGTACGCATAAAAAATTGTTCCAACGGCATACAACGATATATTATTTAAAATATCAGTTTTTGTTGCATATGCACTTACTATGCTTGTCTGATTCACTGGGTCGTATTGTAAGAAATTATATTGATTGGTACTTTCTACGAAATACACGTACTTGGTCTCTACATTTACTGCGGGAGCAACCAATACAGAGAATAAATCTGGATCATCAGGAACCTCATCAAGATTGTCATCAGGGAAAGTAATTTTTATCTTTCTATTATCATTGATTCCATCAGGTCCAATGGCACTATTCCAAATTTTATATATTTGGCTATAAAATAATGCATTGCTACTATCAGGTTCTGTGTTAGTTCTCAACACTTTTATACTATCAACAAGTGTGGTAGCAGTTCTACTATCATACACTCTTACATCTGGATCAAAATAAAATCTTGTTTCTCTTTCGCTTTCAAAGAAATAGTTTAATCCTCTACTGACAGTTGTATACTCGCCATTGGCAAAACTTAGGCTAACAAACCAACTGTCGTCTAATCCGGTGCCTGCTGTGCTACCGGCGTTGGTCAAACTAAATGACCCGGACCCTAAATTTTGACTTTCAATGATTTTCCAGGACAGCGATGGAATATCATATCTTAGGCCAAATGTTTTATAACTTAATATTTGCAAAATAATAGAATTAATTAAATCTTCGGACCAATCATTTGCAAATACCGGAATAATTTCGTCTACAATTGCACCGGTAGGAACCACTATGCTTAAAGTTGCTGTTGCTGATGGTCCTGGGATATTATAATCAATTATACTTGCCCACAGATATGTTCGTTGAAATTCAGTTATTGGTGTGCCGGATTGTAACTGATTCTGTGCATCAAAATATTTTCCTGCGGGTGCAATAAATTTTACCAAGCTGCCTTGTACTAAAAACGTATAACTTGGACTGCTGAATGTTCCTGAACTGCGTTGATTTAAGTTGGTTGTTTGTGTCCAGGTAGCCACAGTGGCCACTGTGCCGTTTCCGGTGCCTGCGGCAGTAGCAGTAAAAATTGTCCCTACAGAATTACTTGATGCACCAAAATTTGTAAATGTGGTTGAACCCACTGATATGATTTTATAAACTGTTCCTGCTACCATACTGGTTGCATTAATAGTAGATCCCAATGGACTATTTCTAGTTGCAGTATCATAATAAAGATGCCTGGTAGTGATCCCGGATATTAACGGCTTAAGAGTATTTCTTACAATAGCATTTACTTCTGTGCTACTGGTAAATTGAAAATTTTCTGACTCTTGATAATCTTCTTTATATATTATTCCGTCTTCGGCAAAAATATTTGTGCTAGAATATTTTCCAGTAGCATCAATTACATCAAGATATCGACTGATACCAGAACTTGTTCTATTAACTGCCTTGAGCTTTAATATATTATTAAAAGAGGTGTAGGGAAGCACATTGTAATCTTCCCCAGTGACCATACGATTTTGAGTATAGTATTGTTGAGGAGCCTTGGTTCTTATATCGTCAAGACTTTCTCTTGATATTGCATTGGTTACTGTGTACTGCAAACTGGCTCGCACAGTAAGTGTTTCGGCTCTTCCAGTTCTTCCGCGATAAGGAATAATAATTGTAATACTTGCCATCTCGTCTGGGGTAATTTTATAGGTTAAATTATTACTGGTTCTGTAATATATTCTAAAATTTCCAACAGGGATGTTTGTAAATGCTCCGTCGCCAAACACAAGATCAATCTGATCGTTTGCTCTTGACGCAACACTATATAAATTTCTTTCCTCGGTATTGTTATAGATTACATTGATTCCATTAACTGCAGGTACTTGTGTCCATAATTGATTTAAGTTACCGCCAGACGTCAATGAATACAACCAAACGTCTGTATTGTTTATATTGTCAAAATTAATGTTGACTATGCGATTGGGTAGACTTTCTGTGATAGTAAAATCAAGGCTACTTAAACCACCTTGTTTAAAATAAAAAAAGTATCCTGTGTTGTTGCTTGCATTACCCTGGTTGTCGTTTCTATATAGAAAGTTAAACGGGTTACCTGGAGTAGGAGTTACTTCGTATATGTAATTTTGATTGTTACTGGTTGCACTAACAATTTCAAACGGATAAGTTACACCGGCTATTGATGCGGTATAAGGATAGGTGGGCGCTATTCCGCTGATAATGTCCACAGAATACTCGTCGGTTTTAACTCCACTTAGTGTTTTTGTAGCACCAGGTTTTCCGATTGCTTGATTGGCAACCAAAGATGCATTTAAAATTGCTGTAAATTGTTCCAACCAATTTTCATTGGTGTTATCGTTCCAATTAATTAATACATTGCTTAAATTAATTCCGGTACTATCAAAAATAGTTTCAGTGGTGCTAACGCTATCAAATTTTAAAAATCCGGATGCTGGCGTGCTTCTTTTTGGATTGTAACTGATTAAACGTGCTAATTTTAAAATACTATCTCTACGCTCGGCTGTGTCAATGAAATTTTCGCGGGCGTTTAGATCTGTACGGAAGGCCAGGCTTTGCCCCAAAAAGGCCAATAAATCTATAAGAGCAATGTATTCGGAACTGTCTGTAAAATCATTAAAATCTTCTGGGTAGTATGTGCGTAGATATTCTATCATCGATTTACGCAAAGTTTCATAATCAAAACTTTGAAAATCGGCTTCTCTGAACGTTTGATAGATTTTTGTCCAATCTTGTTGAACTAATAAACTAGTTTGTCTTGTAGTAATAGCCATAAAAATACCCGTGTTCTAGTATTTATCGAGATTAAAAAGTGGTACTTTTATGTAGCTACTACTCTATTGAGCTCTCTGTCAAATTGTAATTGCAGCACATCGCTGTAATTGTCTGGTAAAAGTGTTATGTCCAGCTGAATTTGTAACCCTTGATCCAATTCGTCTACTAGCACATTGTCTATTCTAATTCTAGGATCGTAGGAAACTACTCGTTGAATATCTTCAACAATAAGTGCTTTGACATCAGGAGTTAACGGTTCGAACAATATATTCCATATTATGCTACCAAAATTGGCGTTCATTAACTTTTCTCCTTTTCTGATAGCAAAATGATTTAACAAATCTCGCTTTATTAGATCCATATCAGTCAAACGGAATTTTTTATTTTGGTCAATTGTGCTGAAACCTTTGTATCTTGTAGTAGACATAATCTTATTTATTCTGGTGCATCGGCACCCAAAGTACGAATAGCGTATCGGCCGCCATTGAAATATATGTGTCCCGGGCGCCCTTGGCTATCTACTGTTTGTCCGTTTTCTCTCCATACGTTTGCTCGAGACGCAATAGAATAATTTTCTAAATTTACTGTTCCATCAGTGTTATAAACATTTTGTTTTAATTGTGGATTGCCAAGATCTTGATATTGATAAGCCAGTGCCAACATACCAGCAACAGTTTCTTTGCTGTCGCCGTCCCTAATTGCACCTTGTTTGATCAATTCTTGATATTGTTCCTGTAGAAAAGTGTTCATTATGTTGTCTTGGACTTCAGCTGCTGCCAAGAACACTTCGTTTGAATCTACACCATCTTTTGTAGCCCAGGAACCATCGCTGTTTTTATACCCGTATCTGGTCAATAGATAGTCAGAGTTTTGATATTTTCCTAATTTTAAAGAAGATACATTAAAATTTATGGCTCCGCTGACAGTATGATTGCTGCCTAGAAGTATTTGATTGTTGGTTAAAAAGGCTGTACCGGTGCCTGTTCCAACCGCGTTTGCTACAAAAACATTACCAATAACCACATTGGCAGTGGCAGTATCGACTCCAATCAATGAAAAGTTTGTGGTTCCTATACTGGTCACTGTGTAAGTAAATCCAGGAACAAAATTTCCTGCAGTTATATTTCCACCTGCAGATTTTTTAATAACCATGGTATTGCTACCAAATGATCCAGTGCTGGGCAGTTGTATATTAGCAACCATTCCTAGTTGTATATCGCTGTGATCAGAATTAGTTATCGTAATTGCGGCTGCGTTAGCAAAAGTGGTATCAGAATTAATAATAGCTTTAAATGTACCAATTTGTGGAACACCTACGTTGACTGTGCTGGCATTAATGTTGCTTTCAAGGCTGCTCAATTGAATCAATACGCATTTTGTTTCAAACTTAGACAAGGTTTCTATGTTGGGCTTTATCTTGTTTAAACTAAATCCACGCGGCGAACCGGGCGTGTCAAGTGATTGTCTGCTTGCAGGACTTACTACTAAATTATTAGCTGCATTGGTAATTCCTCGATTGGCCATTATGTTTTTCCTGCGGTTTGAGCTAGCGGCGGAACTATCTTGCCGTTATTCTTTTTGAGTTTGCCAGTTTGTCTTGTCCAGGGTTCATGTGTTGGAGCAAACGGTGCTAGACTTTCAAATGGCGTGCTAGACGCTTTCCACAATTTTTGAGCATTGTCATATACTACATTGGCTTGTTGATAAAATTCTAAAGGTGCGTTAGTAAGAGGTGTTGCTGGAGTCCCAGTGTTTAAGTATATTTTTCTTCCTTTGAGAACTAAATCAGCTGCGGTTTGCCAGCCACCAGTAACTGATTGCATTAGTAGACTGGTACCGCTCTTGATACCAACGTTACCAGCATTTAATGCAATATTTTTTGTTGCAGTCAATTGATAGCTTTCGGTCTGATTTAAAAAATATTTTTCTGCAAACATTTTAATAGTGTTTCCACTATGTAAATTGATATTGTTATCAGCATGAAAGTTTATATCTTGTTGAGCCCTAACACTGACATTGCTTGCACTAAAAATATTCACACTACCGTCAGGAGTTAATTCAATCCAAGTGGTTCCTCGACTGTTACTGATATACATTAGGTCTTCGGTATCATGCATCAATATCTGATGCCCGGCACTGCTTCGTAATCTCAACAGTCTACTTTGTCCATAAATGTCTCCGTCGTCCATGACCAAGGAATGGCCGCCTTTCCTATTAGGAAAACTTTGAACTGTTGCTATTTTTAAATCTTGCTTGTCTATTAGCTGTTCAAGATTAGGAAAATCCGTAGTATCCGGAGATGTGCGACCCGGACTACTTAATCCAACAACCTGACTAGGAGTTTCTCTTTGGCTGCTGCTGGTAATTGTGCCACGCACCGGGTCCTGGTCCAGGCCCTGCTGAATAACAATGTTTGCTTGCCATGTATGTACAACCTTGGGTAAATCAAAAAATTTAGGGTCTCTGTCAAGGTCTGATTTTTGTGTGACCGGCTCCGAAGTCGGGAGATAGCTGGCGCTGGAGATTCTTCCTGCTCCAAAACCGGGGTCTGGATTGATTTTATAATTACCAACAAACGTATAGCCATTGGGTCTGGCCAAGCCAGGTACCATGTGTAAGGTTTGTAAATTTGGTACGCAAGCAAACCAATATCCTCGTGTGGGGTCTCCCATTACAAAAGTGAGTAAAACCAAATTACCTACATCAGGAGGAACTGCCCAGAATCCATAAGTCTGTTGGGAGAACGAAAAACTGTTGGTATCATCGGATCCAGGCAGTCCCAATGTACTGCCAAAAAAAGGACTGGCGTATCTGGCTATGTACCATTTGGTTGAATCGTCCTCGTCGCCACCAATGTCCGGGATCCAGACTGCTAAACGACCCTGTCTCGCAGGATCTGCATTATTTTTAATAACTCCAATGAAAGTTCCGGATTCTAGTTTGACTCCAGTGGGTTTATAATTACCGGCCCAGTCTGGAATTCTTCCGGCGCTTGATTTATTCTGAGCCATTATTGATTAGCTCCTGGATAAACTGGTTTAGGATTGGCCACAAAAGGTTCGTTTTGATAATTTGTTTGATAAAGTTTTCCTCGATATTCAAATACACCACCTGGACGATTACCAAAATCTTTTCTCGCTTGTCTAAATGCGTCTGAAAATGTCCAACCTGCAGTATTTTGTGGAGCGACGTTCTGAGCATCGTTGGCGTTTTGTGGTGGATAACTATTTGTACTGGTTTTTGCTTGAGGATTTCCGTCACCAGAATTTGGCACAGGCGAACCTTCGGCTGGTTGAGTTGAAGCTGTAACCAAGTCCGGGTCAGGAGGTCTTGGATTGTCGGCTACCGGACTTGGTTGTAGAGGTGACAACTGTTGTGCGTTGAGACTGCCGTAATTTTGGGTCTGCTCTTTGACGCTAGTATCAGTTTGTTTTTGTTCCTTGACTGGTTTGGCAGCTTTTGGTAATTCTTCGGGAAATCTAACTAAATCAAGCGTTTGTGTAAATTGTCCTCTGCTAAATTCACTGGTTACTATTTGCACTTTATACACACCAGAAAAAGTACCGTCGGTAGTTCTACCATTTGATAATTTGTCTTGCTTGTTTACTATTCCTATACTGTCATTTATATCAACTGCATTTTTGAAATTTACTCGTACAAATACCTGCTCGGCATCAAACAATATTTGGCCTGTTTTGGTAATAGGAGCAGTAGAATATCCCTCTAAACGGTCTTGAATGAATTTACCGTATTCATCTACATTCCCGCCAGGATTATAGTAAATATCATCTTGTTTTATAAATGCAGGGTCACCTAAGATTTGAAGTTTTATGTTTAGTGCGTCGCCACGTGATCTAGTATAGATGCTGCTTTTAAAGTCAGCCACAATTTGTTCTTTGGGATTGGTGGCGGTATTCATCGAATTGCTAGATGCATTTGATCCAGTTATTTCTGTACTTACCGGAGGATTACTGGTCTGACGAACATTTCCCGAAGTGGCATTGGTAGCAAATTCGTTATCTTTGAACCCGCCAGCGTCCTGAGGATTGTTATAAGCACTTTGGCCTTGTCTGGCCACTTGATTTCTAAAAGACGTAATCTGTGTATAATAGGTGCTGTCAAAATCAATATCAAGTCTAAGAATGTCCTGATTTTTTCCTGTATAAAGATAATCATACACTCTAACCACTCGATCTGCTACATTTTGTGCTGTGCCTTTGGGAAAGTTGGGATGATATGCATTTACTACTGTGTATGGTAATATGGAATACAATATAGTCTTGCTGTAATTGTTTCTTGCATAATCAAAATCAGTTAGTGCCACCGTGGGTACAATTTTATACCAGTCCACCTTTTTAGGTTTTTGTTTATCATCTGTTCTTTCGCCACCGTTAGTGTATTCGTTATTAGCTTGGTCTGTGTTGTTTTGTTTACCTTGTGTATTAAGTTGATTTTTTACGTAATCACTTTTGCCCATCACTTGATCAATTACTTCGATAATGCTGAGACCTCGATGAATATTAAACGATTGTGTAACTCTTAAATTGTCGTTTGACTGTCCAGCAACTGCACCATTTTTTTGATCAGCCATAGTTGAATCAGAATTTTGTGCCAATTCGTCAACAATCTTCGATTCGGCTATTTCTGGGTTTGGAATGTTAAACGCTATTTTTACAGGAGGCTTAGTGCTTAATTGTTGAGCTGTTGCTATGCTCTCCATGTACACATTGTATGCTGCGGTAAAATTTTTTGATGAATAAACAATTGCATTTTTAAGAGCGTTGCGTCTACTTTCTATTTCGGCAGCTGTAGGAGGTATTCCGCCTGTGCTCCACACTTCGTCGACGTATTTTTTAAGTTCGCTTTCAACTCTATTTTCATCTGCTTTCAACTGACCAAAGAGTTTTGCAATTTCTTCCTTGCCACCAAAAAAATCTCCAACAGTGCCGGCTTCAATATTCATTGGAATTGGTACAGATGCTACAGTCATACTAAATGCAGTATGATGAAATGGTATTGCTTGAATATTGTAAGTGGTGCCGCTTCCGCTGGGCTTAATTTTCATTTCTGTCAATTTAATTGCAATTCGTTTTCTATCAATTAAATTATTAGTTTGATTCAATTGCGATAACTTTCCGTCGGTGGGATTGGCCAATATGTCAATTTGTAACAAATAGGGTTGTGCCATATAGTTTGGATTAGCGTCTTCGGTCGTTTCGCAGGCACTTAACAGTCTATCTAGCAAACTAAGTCCATATGGTTCTGTCACAGTAAACGAAATATTGACTGCATTTGACGCTTTGGTTTTTGCATTTAACCCAGTAGTAGTTGTCAGTTGTAAATTATCAATAAAAAAATCAGTTTGAAAATCTGGGTGTCGACCCGGAGTATCTATATAACTACCTCCATATCCATCTTCTACTAATTTTCTAGTAGATGGCGTTGCGTATCCGCCTGTACTACTAATTAAAGAAAAAGTAGGCTCAAATTTTGACGGATTTGCTGCTAGTAAATTAAAATCTCGTGCGGTAAGAAGAAATAAAGTAATTCTATACGTATAATTTGTGTAATCATGTAATTTGTTTCTTGGAGCAATACCAACACCAGTTGTCTTTGGCGAAGGATTAAAATCAGATTTATTACCGCTTACATCTTTGCCTTGCACTGAATCAGCTTGATTGGCTGCAGATGGTTCAGTATAGTAAGATTCTGAATTTGTTTTTGCTGTGCCTGTGGTAGCACCGGCTGTTGGATCTGATGCTTGATTTACCTTTGTTGACAATTCTCCTGACTTGGATTGATCCAGTTTGTCTTTCTGTTCAGCTGTTACAGGCTGAGGGTCTTGTGTCTTGTCCGGGGTGCCTGTTCCTGGATTGCTAGTAGTGGCATCGTTAGCAACTTTTTGTTCAGCTGTTTGTCCCGACGCCGATGGCGGAGAGTTAAGGGCTTTTAGTTCATCGTACTTTGCATATATTTTTTTTTGAATTTCAGCTTCTTTATCTGCTGCTTCATTTAGTTTTTTTCTGCTACCAAAGAAAGATGTGACTTGATCAGTTTGAATCTTCAGTTGCTCGGCTTTTTGCTTTCTTAGATCAGCAATTTCTTTTAGTATTTCTTCACGAGTAGCCACCGATTAGACTCCTAGATCTTGTTTGAGTGTTGATAGTTTTGGAATGTATATTATTGCACCGGCTACAAAATCCATCATGGGATCTATTAGCACATTGGGATTGCGCTGTGCAAACACCCACCACAATGCACTTGATCCATACAAATCAGACGCCAGAAGATCAGGACGATATTCATATACACTATCAATTTGATATAGAACATCATCGGGTAATTTTGATATTGGGCGATTGGTCATAACATCTAGAAAATTTCCAAATGTACCTGTTTTAAAATACGGGCTTGATGATGAATACTCTGGTTTGGCCATTATAGATAACCTCCGCTGAACGGATTTCCTTTTCCTACTATCAATCCGCCTCGTGCAAATTCTTTAAAATTAAATCCAATTGCCTGAGTTCTACTGATTACAGGTTGCAATGTCAACTGAAAGGTACTAGCAGTAGGAACTCTGTTAAATGCAGAATTTATTGTTTGAGTTGTAAGTTCAGTACCGGCTCCGGCTCCTTGGCCAGGTAACTGATAATACGAACTTGAATTATCTGCTTTTGATTTTTCAATTGTTACTGACTGCGGGGTGCTGATTTCTAAATAATCAACATCGCCGGGCATGGTATGTGTGAAACTAGTTATCACACAAGGAACATGTGGTAAATAGTGTTGTCCGTATCCATCAAGATAAACAATAGGCGGAGGACTGCCTTGATAATCCTCGCTTATTCCATAAAACATTTTTGTACATGCTCTAAAAAAATAAATGGCTGCTAAAAAATATTTTGCTTCGTCTAAATTTTGCACAGTAAAATCACCACTGATACTTATTGCAGACACTTGACTAGATTCATAAAAATATTGAGCATAATTTGAATGCGTTAACGGAACAGAGGAATATGTGGCACTGTGAGCAACTGTAATCTGCGGAACATAAGGAAAAATAAATCCATTGGTCCATTTTAATGGTGCTAACAGTCCGGGAACTCCCCCGGTTACATCAGGCCCCCAATACAATATTTTGCTAGTAGGATTTATACTAATGCGTACACGCCAATCAAAATCATCAACAAATTGTACATTTGTATCTTTTTTTGGAACTTCTCCCTCTCTTTTCAGATTACCTTTGCTGAGTCGTGCATCAGCTGGATCTGCATTGGTAGTTTGATTTCCTTTATTAGGGCTTATTGCATTCAAAATTGATTGATTTGTTTGAGCTACAAAAGCTCGGCCAGTTGCACCGTTACCTTGATTGAATGCTACATTTTGTTGGTACTGTACCTGATTTACTACTGCCATATAAATTCCTCTTGCTTTTTTATTATTTATTTGTTAAATTAACAGCGTATTTTAAGGAAAAAAATGAAACACAATTATCTAAACAACAGAGACATTCTTAAAGAAATACACAAAAGTAAGCTCACTTATTGTTCATTTTTGTCGCCAGAAGATGGGTATTATGATATAATTTTACCCAGTGTTGACAAAATTAATAAAAAGAATATTGCTGAAGGACGTAAACTAAGAGCAGAAAGATTGGGACGAGCTGCATACGATACTGCACAAGCCGCAAGCACTACCAAGTTAAAATTGGACGACTTTGCCGTAAAACCTGCTAAAGTTGCCACCACAGACATAGTGTTTCGTATAATGACCTGGGATCATATTCCCGTTGACAATAGCAAATCCAAGAAAGCCAAATCGCAACTGATCACCGATGATGACGATCCAACTACTGAATATGACGATGGTGTTGTGGTTGCAGCAGCAACCAAGTATACCAAAGTAAATTTTCCTCCATTTCAACACTACAAACTCAACGAAAACGGTGAACCATATTGTGTTGGAAAAAGTCATTGGCAAGGAGATTTAGAAACTGGATCATTTAATCGAGACCACGGAACAATGACAAACAAGTTGGCCCATATGTTTATGAAGCTATGTGAGCGTTATGCTACTAGATCTAACTGGCGCGGTTACACCTATAACGATGAAATGCGTAGTCAGGCACTACTTCAACTCTCTCAGATAGGATTACAATTCGATGAAAGCAAATCACAAAATCCTTTTGCTTATTATACTGCTGCTATTACTAATTCCTTTACTCGAGTCCTTAACATTGAAAAACGCAACCAAAATCTTCGAGATGATATTCTTGAGATGAACGGATTGACTCCCAGTTACACTAGACAAGGACTTAGTAGTTGGGGAGGTAATCCTCAATCTGGCGACTACAGTGACGATTAAGTTTGACTTTGTCTATTATAAAAGCGTAAACTATACAGATGTCTAACTTATTTAAACGAGCAGCAGTCTGCACAGATATACATTTTGGTCTAAAAAGTAACAGTCAAACACACAATGATGATTGCTTGAATTTTATCAAATGGTTTACAGCCAAGGCTCGGGAGCAAGGATGCGAAACAGCGTTCTTTCTCGGCGACTGGCACAACAATAGAGCTAGCATCAATATTGTTACGCTTAACTACAGCCTTCGAGCACTTGAACACTTGAATGACAATTTTGAAGCTGTTTATTTTATTCCTGGCAATCATGATTTATATTATCGTGACAAACGCGATGTCCAAAGTGTAGAATGGGCACGGCACTTGCCTAACATTCATATTTGTAATGATTGGTATCACAGTGGCGACGTGGTTATTGCTCCTTGGCTGGTTGGTGATGATCATAAGCGAATTCCCAAGCTGACGGCCAAATACATGTTTGGGCATTTTGAGCTTCCGCATTTTTATATGAATGCCATGGTACAGATGCCTGATCATGGTGATGTCAAAAGAGAAGACTTTCACGGGATCGAACGTGTGTTTACTGGACACTTCCACAAGCGCCAAACACATAAAAATATTACCTACATTGGCAACTGTTTCCCACACAACTATGCCGACAATCACGACGACGAACGCGGAATGATGATACTAGAATGGGGTGCGGAGCCCGAGTATCATGCCTGGCCCAATCAACCTAGATATCGTGTGTATCAACTCAGCGATGTATTGCAAAACACAGATGCACTATTGCATCCGGGCATGCATGTGCGTGTTAATCTAGATGTAGACATCAGTTACGAAGAAGCTACATTTATCAAAGAAACATTTGTTAACACTTACCAACTAAGAGAAATTACTCTTATACCGCAAAAGACAGTAAGCGAAGATATCAACTACGACATAACTGGTAACATCATGTTTGAGAGTGTGGATACTATTGTAACCAATCAACTTACAAATATTCAAAGCGAGCAGTATAATAAAACATTGCTACTTGACATCTATAGAAATCTTTAATGTTTAAAATTAAAACTCTAGCTGTAAAAAACTTCATGAGTGTGGGTAATGCTACCCAGGCAGTTCAATTTGATCGTCGAGATCTTACCTTGGTACTAGGACAAAACTTAGACCTAGGCGGAGATGATACAGGAGCTAGGAATGGTACAGGTAAGACAACCATTATCAATGCATTAAGCTATGCACTATATGGTTCAGCATTAACTAATATTAAAAAAGACAATCTTATTAATAAAACTAATGCCAAAAACATGCTGGTTACCATTGAGTTCGAAAAAGACGGTGTTGATTATCGTATCGAACGTGGACGTAAACCAAACACCATGGCTTTTTATGTAGGTGGTCAAGAGCAAGAGATCACTGACGAAAGTCAAGGTGATTCAAGAGAAACGCAGGCAGAAATTGAACGCATGCTGGGCATGAGTCACGACATGTTCAAGCACATTGTTGCTCTTAACACTTATACCGAACCATTCCTTGCACTCAAAGCCAACGATCAAAGAACTATTATTGAACAGTTGCTTGGTATTACTATGCTGAGTGACAAAGCAGATGCTCTCAAAGAGCAACTAAAAGCCACCCGGGACGCAATTACACAAGAAGAATATCGTATCAAAGCAGTAACAGATGCCAACACTAGAATCCAAGAACAAATTGAAGCTACACGACGCAGACAAACAATGTGGAATACCAAACGTCTAAACGATATTGCAGAATTGGAACGGGCGTTGGCAGTTGTTGGCGACCTGGATATTGAGCAGGAGTTGGCCAATCACAATGCGCTAGATACCTATAATGAAAAAACCAAAAAAGCCGCAGAAATTAATCGTTGGAAAATTGCTTGCGAAACCGATCAAGTAAGAATATTAAAACAACTGGATAAACTCAAACGAGAAATTGAAACATTAGAAAAGCATGAATGTTATGCGTGTGGCCAAACCATGCACGATGCCAAACATGAAGAAGTTTTAACGGAAAAACGAAATACTCTCAAAGAAACTTCATTGCAGTATCTTGCCACTGATGAACAATTACATTCCCACGTTGATGCATTAGCACTATTAGGAACCCCAGGACCTGTACCCACAGTGTTTTATGACAAGAAAGAAGATGCAATCAATCATAGAAACACGGTAGCCAATCTAAAACAACAATTAGCAACAAAACAATCAGAGGTAGATCCTTATGCAGAACAAATTCGCGAAATGGAAACACAAGCTCTCGAAGAAATTAATTATGACTTAATTAACGAACTTGCTAATGTCAAAGAACATCAAGAGTTCTTGCTAAAACTATTAACTAATAAAGATAGTTTTATTCGTAAACGTATCATTGATCAAAATTTAAGCTATCTAAATGCAAGATTGAGTCAGTATCTAGACCGTATTGGATTGCCGCATACTGTAAAGTTCTTGAACGATCTAACTGTTAGCATTGAAGAACTAGGGCGTGAATTAGATTTTGATAATCTAAGTCGCGGCGAACGCAATAGATTGATACTGAGCCTATCGTGGGCATTCCGTGATGTGTGGGAAAGTTTATATCAGCCAATCAACTTGTTGTTTATTGACGAAGTTATTGATACCGGAATGGATAGTTCAGGTGTAGAAAACAGTCTTGCTATTCTCAAGAAGATGTCGCGTGAAGGTAATCGCAGTGTTTGGCTGGTATCGCACAAAGACGAGCTTGCTGGTCGTGTTAATAATGTTCTTAGCGTTGTAAAAGAAAACGGATTCACTAGCTATAATACAGATGTTGAAATATCTTGAATCAGTAAAAATATTGCACATTGAACCAACCAATCTGTGTCAGGCCGCTTGCCCACAGTGTCTGCGCGAAACTGACCTCCTGTTTGACAAACATGATCATAAATCTTTAACTGTTGATGCTCTTCAAAAAATAATACCTAAAGAAATAATAGCACGGTTGAACAAAATTTTACTATGTGGTGTATACGGTGATCCAGCAGCCGGAAATTCGTTGGAAATTTTTCAATACGTGAGACAAATAAATCCATCTATTGTATTGGGAATGAACAGTAATGGTGGACTTCAATCCAAAAAATGGTGGGCCAGTTTAGGTGAGTTAGTTTGTCAACAACAAGATTATGTGGTTTTTAGCATAGACGGACTCGAAGATACCAATCATCTTTATAGAAAAAATGTTGTCTGGAAAAGAGTATTGGAAAATGTTGAATCATTTATTTCTGCTGGAGGCAATGCCCATTGGGATATGTTAATTTATAAACACAATGAACATCAAGTTGCTGAATGTGAACAACTGGCCAGAAAATTAGGATTTAAATGGTTTAGAGCTAAAGTAAGTAGGCGAGCGCCAGTTGAGGGACTAGAGTTTCCTGTGAATTGGATTCCACCTTCCGTTAATCAAGGTGAGATCAAATGTCAGGCCCTGCTAGAAAAAAGTTTATATATAGATTGTGACGGACGTATTCGACCTTGTTGTTACTTGGGCGGGAATGAACATAAAAATATCGTGTTCGATGATGTAATTCCAACGTGGAGCACTTTGCCCCATCCTGTTTGTAAATCATCATGTTCAGTTAATAACAGTTATCGCGATCAATGGCAAAGAGAAATTGAAATATGTTAGCAACTTGGCATTTTCATATTGAAATAAGCAGTAAATGTACGCTAGCTTGTCCCAGGTGTGCAAGACAAGAAGTGCCCGATACTCTTGTCAATACTGAATTAAATTTAGAGTTTTTCCAACGTAACTTCACTGCAGAATTTATAAAAGCCAATATTGAAAAAATTACTTTCTGTGGCGACGACGGTGACCCGATCTATGCACACGATTTAATTCCTGTTATCAAATATATCAAGGATATCAAGCCCACAGTAGAAATTGTTATTATCACCAACGGCAGTCACAAAAAGCCGCAGTGGTGGGTTGATTTAGCTAATGTGCTAACTGGCATAGATAGTGTACATTTTAGTGTTGACGGGTATGATCATTCCTCGAATGAACTATATCGTGTAAACAGTGATTGGGATAGTATCATTAAAGGATTACGTCTGCTTAGATATCATAGTAATGTGCAAATTGTTTGGGCAACTATTGCTTTTAGATTTAATGAAGATGTACTTGAGACATTAAAAGCATGGACTAAGCAACTAGGAGTAGACAGATTTCAGTTAACAAGAAGCACTAAATTTGCTAAAATATATCCTGTGTACGGACCTAGCGATCTCTTGCAGCCCGGCGATAAGTTTATTAGCGGAACCAAACGATTTGAAAGAGAAATAACAGACTTCACGTTTAGACAGAATCCTACTCCAACGATTAACTACGAGTTATATGAAGCAGCAAAAGAGAATAAATTAATTACACCGTTGTGTAGTATAGGAAACAAGGGATTGTACATTTCTGCTCAAGGACTATTATATCCATGCTGTTGGGTAGCTAACAGATATAGTCATAATAACGAATGGCAAGCAATAGCCAAACGATTTGATTTAAACAAAAGAAATTTGCAAGATTGTTTAGCAGATCCGTTTTGGATCAATGAGTTACAAAGTTTTAAGTGGCAAGAATGTAAAACCAAATGTGCTGCGGATGTAGTTGATGAAAAATATGCAACTGAATGGTAACAGGATAATTATAGCTGTATGTCATGGCTATTTGAATCCACACTGGTGGAATCGCTTCCCGAAGATTGCGTGGGATTTGTGTATTTGATAACAAATACTGTATCTGGGCGCAAATACATAGGGAAAAAATTAGCCAAATTTTCAAAAACCACAGTACGAACAGTAAAACTTAAAAACGGCAACAAAAAGAAGAAAAAAATAAGAAGTAAGATTGATAGCGATTGGCAACTATATTATGGCTCAAACGACGAACTTAAACGAGATATTGAAACCCTAGGCCCAGAAAAATTCACTAGAGAAATACTGTATTACTGTCGATCAAAAGCAGAATGTTCATACATCGAAGCACGAGAACAATTTAGACACAAAGTCTTAGAATCAGATGATTATTATAACGGACAGATCAGCGTTCGTGTCCATGGCTCCCATATCAAAAACAAGTTAAGCAGTTAAGCTAGCACAAGCTAACATCGTGTGCCCTAAACCTGGTTGAAATAGACACAGGGACGGAAGCCTTCTCGCTGCAAGAAGCACTCAACTACTACCCTTCGGGATGAAGATCGCAAATGCCGCGATTTAGTTGTTTGAACAGGATTCGTAAAGGCTAAAAAGACGTGCGAGCGATCGCACACGGTTAACTACATGCTGATATATGTAACTTAACCCGCCGTTGTACAAGAACGGAGCTCGAGGTACAGGACAACCGCCTCTGTAATGCTCTAATATCAGTGACTGTGCTACTCAGATGAAGCTCATATATTTTTTGCCCGCCCTGGGCAAAGAGTGACC